>Ga0194131_10000113_pt1 | contig 119249 bp, 124 predicted proteins | sample TA2KigO120mmetaG_FD_148631 | JGI IMG/M metagenome (GOLD analysis project Ga0194131, IMG submission 148631) | Freshwater microbial communities from Lake Tanganyika, Tanzania - TA2015053 Kigoma Offshore 120m | ecosystem: Environmental > Aquatic > Freshwater > Lake | place: Tanzania: Lake...
GGCGTCAATCATCTTGTCGTCGATGTCGGTGAAGTTTTCGACGTGCCTGACGCGGTGGCCGCGGAACTCCAGGTAGCGGCGCAGCGCGTCGAAGATGACGGCGCGCAGGGCATGACCGGCGTGCGCCGGCGCGTAGGGAGTGATGCCGCAGACGTACATCGTCACCGGCTCTTGCTTCGGGGCGAACTCCTCTATCTGGCCGGAAAGGGTGTTGTATAGCTTCATCATGTCCGTTCCAACGTTGCGATTGCCAGGGCGGCGATGCCCTCGCCTCGGCCCAGAAAGCCCAGCCCGTCGGTCGTCTTTGCTTTCAGGTTCAGCCCATCCGGCCCGGCGTCCAGCGACTGGGCCAGCGCCGCCTTGATCTGCCCCATGAAGGGCGACAGCATCGGGCGTTCGGCGACAATTGTAGCATCCACGTAGGTGGTCTTCCATCCGCTGTTGTTGGCCAGGCGCAGCACTTCTCGCAGCATCACCGCGCTGGCGATGCCTTTGTACCGGGCGTCGGTTGAGGGGAAGTGGGATCCGATGTCACCGAGGCCTGCGCCGCCCAGCACCGCATCTATGACGGCGTGGATGAGCACGTCGCCATCGCTATGTCCCGCCAGACCCTTCTCGAAGGGCACGATGAACCCGCCTAGGATGAGCGGCCTGCCCGCTACGAGCGGGTGAACGTCTATCCCGATGCCAGACCGTGCCGTCATCGCGCCGCGCCTGCCTTCGCCGCGCCACGTCGCTGCAACAGGAGTTCCACCACCGCCAGGTCTTCCGGTGTCGTCACCTTGATGTTCTCGTAGGAGCCTTGGAACACCTTCACCTTGCTGCCGATCCGCTCCACCATCGAGGCGTCGTCGGTGACGTCTTCCTTCACCGTCTCGTGCGCACGTTGGAGCAGCGCCGCCTGGAACACCTGGGGCGTCTGCACCGCCCACAGCCTGTCCCGCGATGGGGTTTCCGTCACATCCATCTTGCGGTTGACCACCTTGATAGTATCTTTCACCTGCACCGCCGCAATGGCCGCGCCGGTCTCCTTTGCCGCGTCGAGCCCGCGCTGCACCAAGGCCACGTCCACACAGGGCCTCGCACCATCGTGGATGACTACCCATTCCGCGCCTGCCGCGGCCAGGAGGCCGTGGCGCACCGAGTCCTGCCGCCGGGCGCCGCCGGCGCAGATCGCGCTCACCTTGCGCCACCCCTGCGCCGCAGCCAGTTCCCGCCCACGATCCATGTTCTCCGAGGTCAAGACAAGCACGATGCTATTCACCTCGGGCGTACCTTCCAGTATATGGACGCTATGGGCCAGAAGCGGCTTGCCGGCGACTTGGACGAAGACCTTGTCCACACCACTCATCCGACGGCTGGCGCCGGCGGCTACGACGATGGCTGCGACTCGCTGGGGGTTGTTCACGTTCTTGGTCATCCCGATGTCGGATAATCTTACATCCACACTGGGTTGGCAATACCCTAGGGCTGTTCCTGAAGCTACATATGCCCATGTTAGAATGAATCGTTAGCTTTCATTGACATGACCAGGCGTTAGGACATGGCAAAGAACTACTGGATGTTCGTTCAGACCCCCGAGAACTTCGCGATTTCCAAGGGTCTCGGGTTCACCGTCCACGGCGTTGGCAGCAAGTACCGGAAGCGGGCCGAACGGATGCAGCCCGACGACAGGGTGCTGTACTACGTCAACGGACTCAGGAAGTGGACCGTCATGGGCTCTATAGCATCCAAATGCTTCGAGGACACGTCGCGTATCTGGAAACCTACCTCGAGGGGCGAGGACTTTCGCTACAGGGTGAAGATTGCGCCCGGTATCATCCTCTGCGAAGCCGAGTATATCGACGCTCTTGTCCTAGCTCCCAGGCTGGAGTACGTGAAGCGCTGGATCCCGGAGACGTGGCCTTTGGCGTTCATGGAGTACCTCCACCTGCTGCCGCAGCGCGACTACCGGCTGGTAGAGGGCGAGATACGGCGCATCGTCGCCAAGCGCACCAGGCCCCTATGGATGGGCCCTTCGTCCTCTCCTAGCCAGCAAGCTGCTGCGATAGCAGAAGATGACCATCTGGAGGACGAGGGCGAGGCGCCGCGCGAGTCAGAGTCCGAAGAGGACGAGCCAGCCATCGAGTAGTCCTTTGTAGTGCGGGCGGTAAGCTAGCTAGCTGCCGCCGTCGCCTCGGCCAGGTGGAACCCCTCGTCGTACAGCCGGTGCAGCCGCTCCACGAACTCTTGAGGGACGGCTTCCGTGTCCGGCGCGGCGGCGAACTCCTCCAGCTGCGCCAGGTTCGTGATGTTCGGCAGCACCGAGGCGATAGTCTTCTCCGATAGGCAGAACTGGATGGCTGCCTGTCCGATGGTGGAGCTCATGGAGTCCGTCAGGAACCGGATATGCTCCAGCTTCTTCAGGCTTTGGGTCAGCCACTCCTTCTTACGGTGGCTCCGGTGGTCCTTCGGATCGAAGACGGTGCCTTTGGTGTAGGTGCCGTCCAGCAGGCCGGACGCGTGGGGCACCCGCGAGAGCAGCCCCGTCTGCGTTTCCTGCGCGATGGGGAAAAAGCGCCGCGCCGGGTCTTGTTCAAGGATGCTGTAGATGATCTGCACGACCGGTAGTTTGCGCTCCCGCATCGCGGCCTCGCCCTCTTCGAACCAGCCGATGTCGGGCCCGAGGGCCGCTGCGTAGTAGCGAAGCTTCCCCTCGGACACCAATGCGTCGAGCATGGCGAACAGGTCGTCTTGCTGAAGGGCGGTCAGCCGGGGGTTGTGGAGCTGGTAGAGGTCTATATAGTCGGTGCGGAGCCGCTTCAGACTCTGCTCGCAGGCGTAGCGGACGAACTCTGGCTCCCACCGCTGGGGCCGCTCGGTGTGGCCCGTCCGGGCCGGGTTGTTGTAGAAGTCGTACCCGAACTTCGTGCCGATGATGATGTCGTGGCGCTTCTTATCGAATGCCTTGGGCAGGATCTCCTCGCCGTACCCGTCCCCGTAGGTGTCGCCGGTATCGTAGAAGTTGATGCCGAGGTCGAGGGCCTTGCGCAGGATCTTCAGGCCCAAGTCCTCCTCAATCTTGCCCCACCAGGTGGTGCTGACGGTCCAGACGCCGAAGCCGACTTCGGACACCATCAGATCGGTAGTCCCTAACTTCCTCAACTTCATACGCCGCTCCTCACCGTCGTTGCCACTCCGTCCAGCGCCCTTCGCACCGCCTCGGCGTGCCGTTCGTACTCGGCGTCCGACAGCACGGGCGTCGTCCCGCCCAGCGGCACGTCCTGGCCGAGTGGTACCCACGACTTGCAGCCGCCGTACTCCTCCAGGATGGGCAGCGCCTGCGGCTGCACCAGCTGATGCACGCGCAGGAGGACGACCGTCAGCGGCTGCTTCGGCCGCCAATGCAGGCGCTTCTCGGCGTAGTCATCGGTCCAGATATGGTGGGGCGAGATACGGGCGAGGGCCTCCGGCTCGGTGATTTGGAAGATGTCCGTCACCTGTCCGAAGGACGAGAGGGACACCAGTCCGCCTACATCGTTGTCTTCCTCTGAGCGCCGCAGGTCGTCGTGGTAGGCCGGCTTCACCAGTTCGGGGCTCTGATGCTCATAGGTTGGGAAAAACAGGAACTCAGGGTGCACCACCCGGAACTCTTTATCGTCCTTGTGGATGCCACCCTTGCGCAGAACGACGATCTGCTTCCCTCTCGCCATAGCGTCCACCGCTACCGCCCATTCCTTCAGCGCAAGGGAACTGACCGCAGGCAATAGATTCAGCATGACGACTCCATTTTCGTATGTCCGTGGCCGTTCACTGGATTATAACCCACCTATCCGATGGGCCGGGACGCATCTCCCTTGACTTTCCTTTCCCGTCGGCTACAATCGCCAGCACCTTCGGTTGGAGCCTGATTTTGCCGGAAGTCCTGTCCATGCAACTTGCCCAAGCGCGGCACGCCCGCCGACCCTCCCGCCAGCGGGGCGGACCCAAGGCACAGGGCCGCCAGCAGGGCGCAGCGCCTCCCCCTCCGCAGGCCCCGGGTGCTCCGACGCAGGCAAAGCCGCCGGGGGCCAGGGAGCCAGGCCGCGGCTCGTCCTTGTGGTTCCTGATATTACGTTCCGCAACGTTCGACCGGAGCGTGTACGCAGAGATAAGGGATAGGCCGGAGGCCACCTTCAGTGCCCTGGCCATCGCCGTCAGCGTCGCCTTCGCCCTCGCGCTCGGCCTCCGCAATACCGACACGCTGGAGCTTGGTGGAAGCCCCGTCCTGACCGCCGCCTGGCGCGCCAATTTCATCGTCATCGCCTGGCTTCTCTGGGCGTGGGAGAGCGTCATCATCGGGCGTTACGGCCTTGGAGGCAACGCCAGCGTCCAACAACTCCTGCGCTCCCTCGGGTTCGCCATGTCGCCGGGCATCTTCTTCGTCCTCGCCTCGATCCCCACCGCCGGCGAGTACATCTTCTATGTCGTCATCGTGTGGATCCTCGCCACTGGGGTTCTGGCGGTCAAAGAGACGTTGCAGGTGAGTTGGTGGAAGGGCGTGCCGACGGCTGTGTTCGGGTGGTTCGTGGCGTATCTCGTCCTGCTTAACCTGATGAACGTGCTGTCCGTCTCGAACACTGAGGCATAAGCGGGGACTAGGCCCGTGACGCCAGTGTCTCCTCGACAAGCCCGCGATTCCGTCTCAGCATCCGCAAGGCGTTCGCCGTCGTCACCCGCCGCACCTCCTCCACGTCCACGCGCTTCAGTTCCGCCAGTTTCGCCGCGACCTCGGCCAGGTGGCGGGGCTCCGTCCAGTTCTCGCGCTTCGCCTTGAACGGCTGCGGGGCTGTGTCGGTCTCCAAAACGATGCGCTCTAGGGGCAGCTTCGCTACTACCTCTTGGAGCCGTGGCATGCGGAGCAGCGGCCGTGCCAGCGAGATGTGGAACCCAAGGTCTATCGCCGCCCGTGCCGCTGGCTCGTCGCCGTGAAAGTAGTGGAATGCGCCGCCCACTTCGTATGCCCTCTCCTCACGCAGCACTCGCAACGTCTCGTCGTGGGCCTCGCGGCTATGGTAGATGATGGGCAGCCTCAACTCCCTTGCCAGCCTGACCTGCTCTCGCAGTGCTTGGTACTGCGTCGCCCGGTCGGGCGCTCCCTCCATGAAATCCAGCCCAATCTCGCTGATGACCACGACTTTTTTGTTCGAGAGTGTCATGTCCCACAAGGCCGCGTATACCGTCTCATCCACCGGCCCGGTCACATCAAAAGGGTGGATGCCCACGCCCGCGAACACCTCGGGGAACGTCTGCGCCAGCGCCACCGCGCGCCGCGATGTATCCAGCGTCGTTCCCGCCGTCACCACCACGCCGACACCGGCCTGCAGCGCGCGGGCCAGGATGTCGCGCACGTCGTCGTCGGAAAAGCCGTCGAGGTGGACGTGGCAGTCCACGAAAAGGACAGGCGAGGGATGCGTAGAAGGCATACTGGCTCTGGATTATACTTGCGCCTGGGAAGACTTTGCCACAGGAGCGGATAGGCAGGAAAAGTGACGCCAGCGCACCGGCCCAAGGGCGGGTGATGGGGACGTTGATGGGCCTTGCGGCCCTGTGCCTTGTTGTCCTTTTTACCTCTTGCTCCCGTGCGACGCCGGCGCCGCCCATCATCACTCCAACCGCCACAACGGTAGCTGCGCCGCCCACGGCCGCCGTCATGTCCACCAAGGCCGTGCTGTCGCCGGACCCGAACGCCCGCTACGGCGGCAGCCTGCGCTTGGCCGCCCCCGAAGGCCTGGCCCACTTCGATGTGCACCTCGACGCCTTGCCGGCCCTCTCCTCCTGGGGGCCAGGGCTTGCTTATAGCCGCCTCCTGCGGTTCGTCAGTGGCCCCGATGTCGAACTACCCAACCTTGCCGTCGAGTGTGACCTGTGTCTTCGGTGGACAATGGAGGATGACCGCGCCTTTGTTTTCGAGCTGCGTCCTGATGTGCAGTGGCACGACCCCGACCTGGTGGGAGGCCGCACGCTGTCCGCCGATGACCCCGTCTTCAGTTACGAGCGGCAGCGGCAACCCGGCGCACCGAACGCCGCGCTCCTCGGCTCCGTCGCCTCGTTCGAGGCTGCCGGGCCGCTGGAACTGCGCGTCACGCTGGCCGCGCCCGATGCCGATTTCATGCTCGGTTTGGCCGACGCCCGCTCCAAGGTGGTGGCCCGCGAGGCTGTCGCCGTCACCGGCGACCTGCGCGGCGGCCCCACTGTCGGCACCGGCCCATGGCGCCTCGCCGACGCCCAGGACTTCGCCTACACTTTCGGGCGCAACCCCGACTACTTCGAGGAGGGATTTCCCTACGCCGAGACCCTCCAGGTCAACATCGTGGACGACCCTGAAGCGCGCGATGCCGCCTTCCGCACCAGCCTCCTAGACATCGTCGAGATGGAGCCGCAGGAGTGGCTGGCGGTCAGAGAGGACATGCCCGATGCGCAGGCGCTGTTCGTTAAGGAGACGGGCACAGGCTTGGAGGTTGGCCTGAACGCGGCGCGGCCGCCCTTCGACGACCTGCGCGTGCGGCGGGCCGTCTTCCTCGCTCAGGACCCTTGGGGGGCCATCGAGTCCGTCTGGCTGGGCGCGGCCTACGTCAGTCCCGGCTTTCCGGTCGCCGACCCGTCGTGGCTTCTTGAGCGGGCCGACCTTGCCAAGTACTTCGCCGACCCTGATGCTGCACGGAGGTTGCTGAGCAAAACGGGGGAGTTAGAATCCGTCACTATCCGCGTGGGCAACTACGGAGAGGCGTACCGCGCCCATGCGGAGCGCCTGGCCGAGGAGATGCGCGACGTCGGCTTCGACGCGCGGGTCGAGGTCGTGAACCGCACCATCTTCGGCGATGCCGTCTGGCTCAGCGGCGACTACCAGATGTTCGTCGGCCCTCCGCTGCCCGTCACCGCGCCCAACGCCTACCTGCTCTCTGTTCTCCACAGTGGCGGTGCCTGGAACACGGGTGGCATAGCCGACGCCGAGCTAGACCGGCTCATCGAGGCCCAGGCCGCCGAGTACGACCCTGCTGCCCGCCGCGACTTGATACAGCGAATCGAACGCCGCATGCTCGACCTCGCCATCAGCTACATGCCCGCCACCCGCGTCTCCATCTCGGTCTCGCAGCCGAGCATCCGGGGCTTCCACCCCAACTTCGCCGGGTTCGAGTACACACACTGGGCGAGGGTCTGGATAGACCTGCAGCCCTGAGGTGCATCGGCCTCGCCGATACTGTCTATCGGCTTCGCCGCCGGGCTACCCGTTCTGGATGCCAAGACGGCGCAGGCAGAGTCGGATGTCATTGAGATGCACAGCACCAACATCAAGGGCGAGGTGCTGAAGAGCGGGACGCCGACCACGCTCTACTATGCTGAGATGAAGAAGGACCTGTTCGTGGACGACCAGGCGTTCACGAACGCGCGGACTTCGTATCTCAACGGCCTGAACCTGCGGAATGCCCTGAGCTTGGCAATCATGGGTTTCGGAGTCGCCAACCTAGCCATGGCGGTCGGCGCCATCGCGATAGTCATGGGCGTGGCCTTCACCGACCTGACGGCGGCGACCCTTGTCTGGGCGCTCAAGGTCGTCCCGAAGGCGGCCCCGGCTGCGAGGCCCGAGTTCCGGCCCACTCCCGCGAGGGCATAGCGGGGAAAAGAAGTCCCCCCTAGGAACGACCCCAGCGGCCATCCGGCCGGTGGGGTTGTTGTTTTCGCCTAGGTTCGCTAGTCCTGGCGCCCGGTCAGCTCATCTTCGAGCGTTGTCCACGGGAGAAGGGCGCACTTTATTCGGACGGGGAACTCGCGCACCTGCTCCAGTGCCCGCAGGTCGGCGTGGCCCTGAAACACCCAGTCGGTGGATGACTTGCCGTCCATCATGGCGCGGACGGCCTGGGCCAGCGCGGACATATGAGCAGGGGTCTTGTCCTCCAGGGCCTCGGCCATAATGGAGGCGGAGGCCCGGTTGATGGAGCAGCCGACGCTCTGGACGCCGACGCGTGCCGCGCGGCCATTCTTGAGCGCCACCTGAAGGTGGACTTCGTCGCCGCAGAACGGGTTCACGCCGTCGGCGCGCAGGTCGGCGGGCTCTACAGGGTTGGAGTTGCGGGGGTTGCGGCAGTGGTCGAGGATGACGTCGCCGTACAGGTCATCCAGGTCGGTTTGCGCGCTTTGTGCCATCCGTGAAATACCTCAGGGCGTCCTTGAGCACCGCCACCAGCTTGTCCACCTCTTCCTCGGTATTATAGATGTACAGGCTGGCGCGGGCCGTCGCGACGATGCCCATGGCGCGCATCAGCGGCATCGTGCAGTGGTGGCCGGTGCGGATGGCGATGCCCTCGCGGTCGAGGTACGTCCCCAGGTCGTGGGGGTGCACCTCGCTGTTGTGGAAGGGCAGGATGCCGCCCCGCTGCGACACGTCCATCGGCCCGAAAAGGTCTAACTCCTCGATCTGCTTGAGCTGCGAGAGCGCGTACTGAGTGAGCTGCTTCTCGTGCTCGCGGACGTTGTCCATGCCGAGCGCCGTGAGGTAGTCCACCGCCGCACCCAGGGCGATGGCGTCGGCGATGTTGGGCGTGCCGGCCTCGAACCGCATCGGCAGCCCGTTCCACGTCGCCCGGTCGTTCCAGACCTCCAGCACCATCTCGCCGCCGCGCAGGAACGGCTCCATCTTCTCCAGCACGTCGGGCTTCACGTAGAGCGCGCCGATGCCGGTCGGCCCCAGCATCTTGTGGCCGGAGAACGCCAGGAAGTCACAGTCGAGGTCTTTCACATCCACCGGCATGTGCGGAACGCTCTGCGCGCCATCTATCAGCACCTTCGCGCCGAAGGCGTGGGCCTTCTTCGTCAGGCTCTTCACCGGGTTGATGGTGCCCAGGGAGTTGGACACCTGGTTGATGGCCAGCAGCTTCGTTTTACGGGTGATGAACGAGTCCGTCTGGCTGGGATCGAGGACGCCTTCCTTCGTGATGGGTATCACCTGTAGCGTCGCGCCGTTGTCGCGGGCCACCTTCTGCCAGGGGACGAGGTTGCTGTGGTGCTCCATCTGCGATACCACGATCTCGTCGCCAGCCTTGATGTTCGCGGCTGCCCACGTGTAGGCCACCAGGTTGATGGCTTCGCTGGTATTGCGTGTCCAAATGACCGACTCGGGCTTGGGCGCGCCGATGAAGCGGGCGACCTTGTGCCGCGCCTCCTCGTACTTGTCGGTGGCCTCCATGCTCAGTGCGTGGACACCCCTGTGGACGTTGGCGTTGTACCCCTCGTAGTAGTCCACCAGCGACTGGATGACGCTGTGCGGCTTCTGTGACGTCGCCGCGTTGTCGAGATACACGAGCGGCTTCCCGTACACCTTGCGGTCGAGTATGGGGAAGTTCTTCCTGATAGCCTTTACGTCTAGCACGACGCCCAAACCTCTCTGTGCTGAACCCTACGCATCCACTTCGATGTCGCCGCCAGCCATACGCACCTTGAATGTGTCCACCGGCACGACCGCAGGGCCGTTCGTCACGGCGCCGGTGCGCACGTCGAACCGAGACCCATGGCACTCGCACTCGATGTCATGGCCTTCGATGAAGCCGGTATTCAGGTTGCACTCTGCGTGCGAGCAGATGTCGTCAATGGCATAGAACTTCCCTTCGATATTGCACACGCAGACGGTCCGGCTGCCGACTTCAAAGGCCTTTGCCGTCCCTGGTGGAATCTCCGATGCCTTGCTGATTTTCTTGAATGCCATCTTTACCCCTCGACCCGCGGTATTCTGGGAGCTATCCTACCAGCGCCAGGCCGCGGTCGGCGGCCCTGACGCGTTCAACTAGGTCAGCGATGGTAGTGGCGTCGAGGATCTTCCGCATCGCCTCCTCCACCACGCCCCATACCTCGCGCTGGGTGCAGTTGGCGGAGATGCCGCAGTTGCTCAAGTCGTCCATGCACGTCACCAGCACCGGCATACCGCCAAGGCAGTCCATCACCATTCCCATGGTGATGGACGCGGGCTCCCTCGCCAACCCGTGGCCGCCCTGTGGGCCGCGTTGGCTGGCGACCAGGCCCTGCCTGTTCAGCGTTAGCAACACCCGCGCGAGGAATGGCTCGGGGATGCCTTGCCGCTTGGCGATGTCCGCCGCGTGCACCGGCCCGTGGCCCGCGTGCTCCGCCAGGTCCACCAGCGCCCGTATCCCGTAGTCAACCTGAACCGGCACGTGCATAGGTCACCTCACTCTGTTGAGACCGTGCCGCCCTCATCCTTGAGAGCCGCCTTCAGCGTATGCCAAGCCAACACCGCGCACTTCACCCGCGTCGGGAACTCCGCCACCCCCGCCAGTACCTCCAGTTCGCCTAGCCCATCCACCTCGTACTTGCCGCCTGGCCCTCGCGTCACCATCTTGTGGAACGACTCGAAGATCTCCTGCGCCTCCTCGACCGTCTTGCCTTTGACGGCCTCGGTCATTATGGATGCCGATGCCTTGGAGATGGCGCACCCTTTGCCCACGAAGGCCGCGTCCGTGATGCGGCCTTCGTCCATCTTCAGGAACACTGAGACCATGTCGCCGCAGAAAGGGTTGTAGCCGTCGGAGTGTTTCTCGGCATCCTCGATGCGCCGGAAGTTCCGCGGGCGGCTCCCGTGGGCCATCACGACCTCTTGATACAGTTCTCCCAGTTCGGTCATGGCCCTTGATTCTTGCTCCTGAACTGGTACTTCGGCAGCGACTCGATGAAGTAGAGCTCCAGGTACTGCCGGAACCCGTCTAGCTTGATCTGGTCAATGACTTCCCGGGCGAAACCCTGGACGAGGTACATAGTCGCGGTCTCGACATCGAGGCCCCGCGCCTGCATGTAGAAGATGGCCTCTTCGGCTACCGCTCCTGCCGTGGCGCCGTGCTTGCACTGCACGTCGTCGGCGTAAATCTCCAGGCTCGGCTTGGTGTTGATGCGCGCCCCGTCCGAAAGTAGCAGGTTCTTGTCCGACTGCAAGGCATACGCCTTCTGTGCGTCCTTGTGCACGATGACCCGCCCGCTGAACACCGCCCGTGACCTATCGGCGAGGATGCCCTTGAAGTAGAGGTCACTGGTCGTGTGGGGCTTCAGGTGGTCAATGTTGATGTTGTTGTCAATGTGCTGCGTTCCGTCTGTGAGATACAGCCCATTGATGAAGCACGAGGCACCCGGCGCGTCCAAGGCCACGTGGAGTTGGTTGCGGGCGATGGCGGCGCCGCGCGCGAAGGAGATGGACGTGAAGGTGCTGTCCTTCTCCTGGCGCACCTGCGTCGTCCCGATGTGGAACGCCTCCGCAGCTTCACGCATCAGGCGGTAGTGTTGCATCTGAGCGCCCTCTTGCAGGATCACCTCTGCCACGCCGTCGGTGAAGTAGGCGCCATCGGCCAAGGTCACATAGCTTTCCAGCAGGGTCGCCTTGCTGTTGCGGCCAGCCACCACGAGGATGCGCGGGTAGGCCACGGAGGGCTGTGGCCGCCGCGAGGCCACGAACACCAGGTGCACCGGCGGCAGGTCCGCCGCCCCGTCAGGCAGCGCCACGAAGGCGCCATCGCGCACGAATGCGGTGTTCACCGCCGCAAAGCCGTTCTTCGCCGCGTCAACGTGCCGCCCAAGATGCTGCCGCGCCGCAGCCTGGCCGGCCGCGGAAAGGGCAGCTAAGTTGCCTATGTATGGCCCTTTGCGGTTCATAGCGGGAGTGGACAACCCCTGGTCGAACCGCCCATCAACGAAGACCAGATTCACCCATCCGTCGTCCCACGGCGACAGGGCCTTCACCTGTGCGGCATCCACCGACGCCTGTTCGAAGGGATAGGCGAACTGCCGGTTGGCGATGGGGCCGACGTTGGTGAAACGCCAGTCCTCGTTGCCGCGTATTGCAGTAGGGAAACACAGCTTGCTGAAGCTCTCCACCCCGGCCTGCCGCATCTCGTTCAGCCAGGCGTCCCCATTGGAGAGCGACTTCTGGAAGTGGACGAAGTCGGCCTGGTACCGGTCGTATCGTGTCGCTGTTTGGGTCATTGGCGCATCGTCACCGTGCGGTGCCCGCCGACTCTTTCAGCCAGTCGTAGCCCTTCGCCTCCAGCTCATGGGCAAGCTCGGGGCCGCCCGAGAGGGCGATGCGTCCGTCCACGAGCACGTGGACGAAGTCTGGGGTGATGTAGCCGAGCAGCCGCTGGTAATGGGTCACCAGGAGCACGGACCGTTCTGGCCCACGCCGCTTGTTCACGCCGGCGGCGACGGTCTTGAGAGCGTCTATATCCAGCCCGGAGTCGGTCTCGTCCAGCAGAGCGAGGCGCGGTTCCATGAGAGCCAGTTGAATCATCTCGTTGCGCTTCTTCTCGCCGCCGGAGAAGCCCTCGTTGACCGAGCGCTTCATCAGGTCGGCGTCCATCTCCATCTCCTTGACGGCGGCCTTGAACATGGCGTCGAACTCGCGTGCGCCGATCTCAGGCAGGCCGCGGTGTTTGCGAAGGGCGTCCACGGACGCCTTCATGAACTGCCAGGGGCGGACGCCGGGCAACTCGACCGGGTACTGGAAGGCGAGGAAGACGCCCTCTCGTGCCCGCCGGTCGGGCAGCATGGCGAGAAGGTCCTGGCCCGCGTAGTGGACTTGGCCTGCGGTGACGGCGAAGTCGGGCCTGCCGGCGATCACGTTGACCAGGGTGCTCTTGCCGCTGCCGTTGGGGCCCATGACGGCATGGACCTCGCCGACGTTCACCGTCAGGTCCACGCCTTTGAGGATCTCCTGGCCGGTGGCGGTCACGGCGGCCCGAAGGCCCCGGACCTCCAACAGGGGTTGCTTTGTGCCGTTCGTGGATGCCATGGGTTAGCCTACCGTTCCTTCCAGGCTGACGCGGAGAAGCTGCGACGCCTCCATGGCGAACTCGAAGGGCAGCTCCTTGAAGATGCCGCGGCAGAAACCGTTGATGATGACGTAGTGGGCCTCCTCTGGGTCGAGGCCGCGTTGCAGGCAGTAGAAGAGCTGGTCGTCGCTGACCTTGGAGGTGGAGGCCTCGTGCTCCATGCGGGCCGTGGGGTTGCGCACTTCGATGTAGGGAACGGTGTGTGCGCCGCACTTGTCGCCGATGAGCAGGGAGTCGCACTGGGTGAAGTTGGTGGCGTTGTCGGCGGTGGGCATGATCTGCACCTGGCCGCGGTAGGTGCTCTGGCCGTGGCCGGCGGAGATGCCCTTGGCGACGATGGTGCTCTTGGTGTTCTTGCCGATGTGGATCATCTTGGTGCCGGTATCGGCCTGCTGGTAGTTGTTGACGAGAGCGACGGAGTAGAACTCGCCGGTGGAGTTGTCTCCCTGGAGGATGACGCTGGGGTACTTCCAGGTTATGGCGGAGCCGGTCTCTACCTGCGTCCAGGAAATCTTGGAGTTCTTGCCCAGAGCCTTGCCGCGCTTCGTGACGAAGTTATAGACGCCGCCATTGCCCTGTTTGTCGCCGGGATACCAGTTCTGGAGCGTGGAGTACTTGATCTCGGCGTTGTCGAGGGTGACCAACTCGACTACGGCGGCATGGAGCTGGCTGGTCTTGCGAATGGGGGCGGTGCAGCCCTCGAGGTAGCTGACGTAGGCGCCCTCGTCGGCGATGATGAGGGTGCGCTCGAACTGGCCTGTGTTGGCGGAGTTGATGCGGAAGTAGGTCATCAGCTCGATCGGGCAGCGCACACCTTTGGGGATGTACACGAAGGAGCCGTCGCTGAAGACGGCGGAGTTGAGGGCGGCATAGAAGTTGTCGGTGTAGGGAACGACTGAGCCGAGATACTTGCGGACGATGTCGGGGGCCTTTTTCACCGCCTCGCTGACGGAACAGAAGATGATGCCCTTCTCCTCTAAGGTCTTCTGGTAGGTGGTGGCGACGGAGATGCTGTCGAAGACGGCATCCACGGCGACCTTGGAGGGGCCTTCCTCGGTGACACCCGCCAGCCGCTTCTGTTCCTGGATGGGAATGCCCAGCTTGTTGAAGGTCTCCAAGAGCTGCGGGTCAACTTCTTCGAGGGACTTGGGGCCGGCCTGCTTCACGGGCGCAGCGTAGTAGTGGATGTCCTGGAAGTCGATGGGTGGGTGGCTGACCTTGGCCCACTTCGGCTCCTCGTAGTTGAGGGACAGGAAGTGTCGCAGGGCCTTGAGCCGCCACTCCAGGAGCCATTCCGGCTCCTCCTTCTTGCGGGATATGATGCGGACGACCTCTTCGTTGAGGCCCTTGGGAATGATCTCCGACTCGATTTCAGTGACGAAGCCCCACTTGTACTCCCGGGCGAGGTCGTCCGAGGTACTCGTCCGAGATATGACTTTCGGTGCGGTCACTAAGTTTGCCTCCAGTGCCTGCCTTGGAACCATTGATCAGTTCCAAATTGGTTGTTGATGAAATTAGTCAACAATCATAGCTCATAGTATATCCAGCTTAGATATGAGTCAACCGCTGGGCTGCATAGGGAATGGATAGTGGCGGAAGTCACGATGTTTTCAAGTCACTCCGCCTGGAGTACCGTATGAAGCGTCCCTTGTACGTCAGGGTGGAGCTTGGAGGCACGGCACTGATGGTGGATCCGCGAAGCATCGAAGCACTCGTGGCTGAACTCTAACACCCTGACCCTCACGCGCCGGACAAGCAATGGCAGGCGACGCAGTCACTGGGCCAGGCGAAGACAGATGCTGGTAAGGCGGGTGCCTGCGCTGATAGAGGCCCTAGGGCAGGCGTATGGGGCTCTGACGCGCGCCCATGCGGCGGAGTCGCTGGGGAACTTGGCGGATGCCAACGCAGTTCCGGCTTTGATGGGGGCGATGGGCGACCCGTATCGGCTGACGCGCTCGTATGCCGCCCGCGCGCTGGGCAAGCTCGGAGACGCCCAGGCGATAGGGGTGCTGCTCAAGACGATGGAGGCGGACGAGTTCTTCGGCGTACGGGCGGAGGCCGCCGAGGCGTTGGGCAAGCTGTGCGAGGGTAAGGACACGGAGCAGTGCGGGAAGGTGAGGCGGGCGCTCCTGGCCCAGAAGAAGGCTGAACAGGTGCGCCAGAAGCTCGGCGCGGAAGAGGGGAGGGGCGTGCGGGGGCTGGGCGAAGTGGACCGTTCCTTGAGGCGGCTGGGGGAATTGCTGGAGCAGGCCGAGACGCAGGTCAAGGAGATCCAGTCGGCCGTGGGGCGAAACGACCTACAGGCGGTAAACAATGGAGCCAACGAGCTACGGAGTATCATGCACGAGTTCCGGACGGGGATGCTCAACTCCGCGACCTAGGCACAGGGCAGAAGGAGGAACGCGATGTCCGTAGAGAATGCATGGCGCGTCGTGGACAGGGCGTTGCGCGACGGAGAGTTCGCCGAACGGCTGACGCACGCGCCGGAGGAGTCTCTCGAGTCACTGCGCCGCGAGTTCCCCGGCCTGAGCGGAGAGGAGGCGCAGGCGACGTTGCAGGAGGCTATCACTGCCCTGGGGGTCCATTACAAGCTGCGCACCGCGGCGAGGGAAGAGGAGCACCGGCAGATCCGTGAGATGTCCAACGGGTTCCGCCAGGGGCTTCTGGAGGTCATCCGCCAGGTGGAGGCTGGGTACAGCCGCGTGATGCTGATGTACACCATCGCTTTCTACCTAGGGATCGCCCTTATCGTCGTGTCGGCGGTAGCCTCGCTGGTGATGAAGGAGCACGTGGCGGCGTTGGTTCTCGGCGGGCTGGGGATGGCGGATGTCGTGACCGCCTTCATCTTCCGGCCAGCGCAGGAGTTGCAGAACAGCCGGGGCAATCTCACCCAGCTCCAGGCCGCCTTCTTCAACTGGGCGAACGACGTGCGGAACTGGAGCGCATATCTTGAGAGGCTGGACAACTCGGTTCGCCCCAGGGAAAAGCCGCCGTACGAGGAGTTTGAGAAGGTGTCGCTCAGGGTCCAAGCCAACACGGCGGAGATGATGCGTCTGGTGGACCTGTACTGCGAGATGCACCCGCAACGTAAGACGGAGAAGGGCGGGGGGAAATCCGGCGGGACAGAGAAGCAAGGGCAGACGGCACCGCCACATGCGGCTGCACTGAGCCCGAGCGGAGACGGGCAACCTTTCCGCTAAGCTGGCACGCGGCCGCCACGGAGGCGCTGAGCAAAGGCCATCCAAGCATCGCGGGACGAGTACCGGAAGCGGACACCCAACTCACGGCGTATCTTCTCGGTGCTGGCGGTCCAGGGGTATTGGATGAAGGCGAGGCCGGAGGGGGGAGAGTCCGACTGGAGCCGCAGTCTCCAGGTCGCGCCTGTGACGCCGTAGAGGATGGCAGGAGGTAGGTGCAGGAGTTTTCGTCCCAGCATGCGGCCCATCTCACTCCAGCGGATGACGCCATCGCCGGCGACGTTGTAGAGGCCGGAGATGCGGCGGGTGATGCAGTACGTCATCAAATCGGACAGGTCTTCTTCGTGGAGGAGTTGCATCGGTGGGTCGAAGCCCTTGAGTGCCACAAGGAATGGCTTGGAGAAGGCGCGGGAGATGAAGTTGTCGACTTGCGGGCCGAGAACAGGGCAGCCGCGGAGGATGGCGACTTTGATCTCTGGGTGACGTTTGCTGAACTCCTGGATGACGGTCTCGGCGCGGGCCTTGTCCACACCATACTGGAAACCCTCGACGGGCCGGACGGGCGACTCCTCGGTGAGGAGTGGTGGATTGTCGGGGTGGGCGCCATAGACCGTGGTGGAACCCAAGTACACCACTTGGCGGACACCGGCGAGGGCAGCCGACTCCAGGACGCCGCGTGTACCCTCGATGTTGACACGGCAAATGGCCTTCTCGTTGTGGCCGGGCTGGAGCACGAAGGCAAGGTGTACAACGGCCTCGGTGCCGTGCCGCTTGAACAGGTCGTTGAGCGGGCCGAGTACGTCGTGATGTACAAACGTGACCTTTGAGTTGGCGGCCGAGGCCTGCGGCAAGGAACGGATGTCTATGGCGAGGATGCTCTTGACCCAGTCCTCCCGTTCCAAACGCCGGATGAGGTTGGAGCCGACATATCCGGAGGCGCCGGTGATGGCGATCCTGGCGGGCCAGTCGGTCATGCGACGACGTCCGTGAAGTCGAACTTGAGTGTGCCGAGGCCGGGCACGTCGAAGCCCATGCCGACCTTGTGCGGGCCGGGCGGCAGCGAGACGCCGTCAACGCGGATGGTGACGGTCTTGTTCATGGCGAGGGTAAAAGTGTTCTCCTTGGAGACGTCGGAGAATCTGATGGCCTTGCCATCGAGGGCAAAGGTGCTGGCCGCCACAGGCATCTCCTTGCCGTCCACAGAGAGGGGCTGCATCCTGTAGGCGTAGCCGGAGCCGAGGCCGTTCTTGAGCTTGAACTCGAACCCGCCCTCGACGTTGCGCAGGCTTTGTTTGACATAGAGCTTCCTGAGAAGAAATGCAGGTACCGTCACCATAGCTGGGTAATGATACCTCTACCCACGGTGGCGGCGCATCTGGTAGATGGCCTGCTCGCGTTCCAGGGCCTCAGGGGGTGGGGTGGTGACCTTGCCGAGCAGCGATGCGTAGATGTAGATCTGGGCGACGCGCTCTGTCAGGATGCAGGCATTGAGGGCCTCGCGAAGGGTTGCGCCGACCCCGACGGCTCCGTGGTTACGGATGATGGCGGCGGCGCGGTCGCCCAGGGCGTCGCAGACGTAGTCGGCGAGCTCTTGAGTGCCTGGGAAGGCGTACTTGGATACACGGACGGGCCCGCCAAGGATGACGGCCATCTCGTCCACGATGAGGGGCACTTCGCTGCCCGTGACAGCCATGACGCTGGAGTGGAGGGAGTGGGTGTGGACGACGGCTACGACGTCGGGCCTGCGGACGTATACACCGACGTGGAGCAGCGATTCCGAGGAGGGGGCCAGGTCGCCTTCGAGGGTCTCCATCTCGTAGTCGCAGACGACGATGTCGGCTGTCTTGAGACTCCCGTACAACTTCCCGGCGGGTGTGATGGCGAGGAGGGGAGGAGCGCCGGGCCGGTCTATGCGGACGCTGACGTTGCCGCTGGAACCGCTGACGAGGCCGAGGTCAGCAATCTGGCGGGCGGTCTCGGCGACGGCGGCCCGCTCGGCGAGCCATCCGGCAGCTTTGCGGCGCGCTGGCTTCAGGGGGCGATGTTCTTGAGTTTTTCGGCTGTTTCGAGCCATCGTTGGTAGTGCTCCTCGTACTCAGTAGCGGAGGCCAGGTCGGGCTGCAGTGGTTTCAGTCCCTTTCGCGCGGACGCCGCCGCCTCGTCCAGGGAAGCGAGTTCGCCTAGGGCCGTGTCGGCGCATAGGTAGGCGCCGAAAGCGCTGACGGCGGGCTGGGCGCTGACTTCGACCTGGCGGCCAAGGACGTCCGCCAGGATGCGGACGAACGTGCGCGTCTTGGTCATGCCGCCGCCGAGGGCGACCCGGGTAGCGCGGACTCCGGCCAGGCGCTCAGCCTGCTCTAGGTTGGCCCTGATAGTATAAGCCGCCGCCTCGAGGGCAGCACGGGTCAGGTGGCCGCGGCTCTTCTCGTGAAAGGTGACCGGCGCTGGGAAGAGCACGCCGCCGGTGAGCAGGCCGACGTTGCGCATGTCCATGCGGGGCGGCCCGAGGACGGCGAGCGCGCCGTCGGAGCCAGGCGCGATCGCGCCGGATGCGGCGTCGGCGGCTTGGAACGCCTCGTCGGGCTCGTGCCAGAGGGTGCGGACGAGCCACGCGTAGGCGGCGCCGGTGTCGCCCGCGCTGCTCTCCAGGACCCAGCGGTCGGGAGACAGGTGGCAACCCGTCCACGTCGCTCCGCTGGGGGAAAACACTGGTTTCTGGGTCGCCATCTGGACGGGGGCGCTCCAGCCCGCCACGACGCCGGCTTCGCCTGGTTGCAGCACGCCGAGGCCGAGGAGTCCAGTCTGCGTGTCGGCCCCAGCGACGGCGACGGGCGTACCGGCCGCGATGCCGGTCTGGCGCGATGCCGCCGCCGAAACGCCGCCGGCCACGGTGCCAGATGGCAGCATCGGCAGTTTGGCGTCCATGACTAGGCCGAGCTTGGCCATGAGCTCAGAGGCCCATGCGCGGGCTCCGACGTGCAACAGGCCCGCTTCGCCGGCCAGGGTCGGCTCGCTGGCGCGGAGGCCGGTCAGCTTGAATGTCAGCCAGTCGGCCAAGGGCAAGGCGGAGGTTATCTTGGCGTAGGCGTCGGGACGGTGGAGTTGGAACCACCGCAGCTTGGCGGCCGTGAAAAAGAAGGACGGGAGATGGCCTGTGGTGGCGTACACCTCGTCGCGGTGGTCTTGGTCAAGGGCAGCGCCCTCGAAGACGGCGCGGAGGTCCATGTTGGGGCCGACGTACACCTCCGCCCCTTGGACATCGAGGAAGGCGACACCCTGGCGCTGGCTGGTGACGGCGACTGCGGCGACTCGCCGCGGGTGCGTCCGCGCGGCGGTGAGAACGCTCCGCATCAGCCCGCAGGCGGCATCCCAGGTGGCGGATGGGTCGAACCGGCGCGCCATCTCAGGGGCGTCGGCACCTTGGGCGAATAGCCAGGGGTAGAACTCCTGGGCGACGCTCGCGCCGGATGCGCCGAACAGATGGCACCGCATGGCGCTGGTGCCCGCGTCGAGGACGAGGATGTAGCGGTCAGCCACGGTGTCCCCAGGCTGCCGGATTGACGAGGTTGACGGGCCGTTGGTCGGACACGTAGCGCCGGATTTCATCCACCATCATGCGTGAGTGGCGCTCGATGGACTCGACGGTGGCGCCGCCGATGTGGGGTGTGAGCAAGATGTTGTCCAGGGCGAGGAACGGGCTGTCCGAGGCGACCGGATGAGTGTCGAAGACATCAATGGCCGCGCCCGCGATGCGCTTAGCGGCGAGTGCCTGCACCAGGGCGTCCTGGTCGGCGATGGCGACGCCAGAAGCGGTGATGAGGAAGGCGGAGGGCTTCATCAGGGCAAGGCGGCTGGCATTGAGCATGCCGGTCGTCTCGGCGTTGAGCGGGGGGAGCGTCGCGACGAAATCGGCCTCAGCCAGGAGGGTGTCGAGACCGGCCACACGGACGCCGTCTGGCACCGTGGCGACGTAGGGGTCATGGGCCAGGACGCGCATGTCGAGGCAAGCGGCGATGCGCGCGAGGCGGCGGCCGATGGCGCCGAGGCCGACGATGCCGAGCGTGCGGTTTGCCAACTCGATGCCTCGGAAGGCGACATATGGCTCCACAGGGTCGGCCCAGCGGCCCTCTTTCACGTAGCGGTGGGCGTCTGGGGTCCGGCGGGCCAAGCAAAGCACGGCCCCGAGGACGTGCTCGGCGACCGCCTGGGCATTGCGGCCGGGGGTGTTGATCACCAGGACGCCGTGGTGTGTCGCGGCCTCGATGTCCACGTGGCTGGTGGTGGCGCGACAGATGCCGACGAGTTTGAGGCCGGACGCCCGCGCGAAGGTCTCCTCGAAGACGAAGTCGGACTCAATCACGACTACAGAAAACCTGCCGTCGTTGAGCCGCTGGGCCAACTCGTCGGGGTCGTAAAGTTTGCGGGTGTCGAGCCAGCTCTCGTATTCAACCTCCGCGAAGCCACGGAGGGCGTCGAGCTGGGCGGCGTCGAAGGGTGCGAGGACGAGAGCACGCAACTTCTCAACCACCGAATTCTGGGACTCTGGGCATGAGGCTCTGCGCCCAGAGGCGCGCCATCAGGACGAGTTTTTCCCGGCTGGACAGGCTGATACGGCGCTCGAAGACCTGGTAACCGGAAGACTCGACGCGGTCGAGGATTCGGCCGTACACGCCGTGGAGGACGGCGGGGCAGGCCCTGGCCTCGCGGGAGAGGAGTGGGATGAGGAGCCTGCCGTTCTGGAAGTACGAGCGGGCACGCTGCACCTGGTACTGCATGAGTGAGCGGAAGGCGTCGTTGACCACGCCGCGCATGAGGTGGTCCTCGGTGTAGCCGAAGCGCCGCAGTTCGTCCTGGGGGAGGTAGATGCGACCCCTTTGGGCGTCTTCTTTGACGTCGCGGATGATGTTGGTGAGCTGCATGGCGAGGCCGAGGTCTATCGCGTACTCCTTGGCCTTAGGGTCCGTGTAGCCGAAGATTTCGATGGAGATGAGGCCAACGACCGAGGCGACCTTGTAGCAGTAGGCGCTAAGCTCAGCGAAGTCTTTGTAGCGGCTCCAGGTCAGGTCCATCTCGACGCCGTCCACAAGGTTGTGGAAGTAAGAGTAGGGGATATGGAAGGTCTGGGCCGAATCGCTCAGTGCGAGCATGACCGGCCCGTCGGAGCGGCCTGAGGCTGTCTCGTCGAGCAGCCTGTGGGTGTCCGAGAGGCGTGTGCGCTTCTCTTCGAGGGGCAAGCCTTCGTCGGAGATGTCGTCGCAGTGGCGGGCGAAGGCGTAGGCGGCGTGGATGGCGCGGCGTTTGGCCGGCGGCAGGGTGCGAAAGGCGTAGTAGAAGTTCCGGGCCTGCTGTTTGGTCACCCGCTTGCAATGGGCGTAGGCTTGTTCCAACTCAGATGGCAACCGTTCGCTCCTAGCAGCAATTGTAATGATACCTGCTCTCCGCTTCGGCGGGCTACTTCGCCAGTCCAGCCAGGAAATCACGCAGGACGCGCTCATAGCTGGCCGGGTCAAAGTTCCAGGCGGCGACGTGCGGCGCGCCCGGGAACCGCATGTAGATGACCAAGTCGGGCCTGGCCTGGGCGAGGGTCTCGCTCGTCTCGATGGGCACGCGCTTGTCCGCGTCGCCGTGGATGAGCAACACGGGCACCGAGAGGTTGTCCGCCCTTTGCAAATAGTCCACCGCTCCCCAGTCCACCTCGAACCTGTAACGCGACACCGCTTTGCCAACGACTACGGCGAGCCGTGGGTGGCCCTCCTCCCGTCCACCGAAGTCCACGGTGGACGCGAAGGAGAGCATCGGCGCGTCGAGCACCACGCCAGCCACGTTCGCGGCGAGGGGTGAGTGCTCCAGAAAGCCCATGATGATGGCGCCACCCATGCTGTACCCAATAAGCACGACCTCCTGGGCCCCGTGGTCGAGGGCGTACTGGACGGCGCCCTCCAGGTCCTCCCATTCCGTCGCGCCGTAGCGGTAGAAGCCGTCGGGCGAGGTGGGCACGCCGTCGTCGTTGCGGTAGGTGATGAAGAGTGTGGGCATGGAGAGGTCGGCAAGGGTGCGCAGGACGCGCAGGCCCTGGCCGAGTCCCGACCCCTTGCCGTGGACAAAGACTGCCCAAGTGCGACTCCCGTTGCCCACCAGCCAGGCAGGGAAGGTGCCCAGGGGCGACTCGTAGGTAACGTCTTGGTAGGGGATGTCGAGGCCGGTCTGGGGGTTCCCTTCGTAGGCCCAACTGTCCATACGCACCATCTCGCCTGTATCCAGCCCCCCCACCGAGACGGGGACAAGCTCCCGCTCTACCTGCAGGCCGTCCTGCTTGAGGATGGCGCCTACCCGGTTGTAGCCACCGGACTGGGATTCCAGCCCCCACAAGCCATCCGCGAGCCAAGGGCTGTTGTCCTCGGTGAGGTCGGTCTTCATCAGGACGACGGAGCCGCTAGAAACGGACACAACCTCCAGGTCATAGATGCGGGCGGTCACCTCCCTGCCCAGCCCTCCATCGCGCAGCCGCTCCGACGCGGCCCAGCCGACGCCCCAAACGGCGACGACGAGGATGAGAGATGCCGTTAGGTACAGAACGCTGAGGGCGAAGAGGGCGCGGTGCCAGGTCTTGACGAAGAGGAGGCCGTACAAGATAGGTGCGGGCGTCACGACCAGCAGCACCACGAGGGGGTGGCCCGGCCCAAGGGCGGCCGCGGCCATGCCGCCGAGCGCAGCGACGACCACGAAAAGCACGGCGCCCGCCGCGATGGCGACTGTCTTCCAGTGTCCCATCGTTCCTACTCCGCGCTCGTGAGTATTCCTTGTGCCCTGGAGGTATCGGCTAGCGCAGCCTAAGTGCGGGTTAGGCCATCGAACTGGGAGAGCAGCGGTCTAAGGGGCGACGAGACTGCGGAAGGCCCGCGGGAGACTCGGTAGGGAGCCGCAGGACTACATGCCCATGACTTGGACGAGGACCTGGCGGCCATCCTCGAGTTGTAGGGCCTTCTCGCCGTCTAACTCGACGAGGAAGACGCGCTGCCACTGGCCCAGGGCCATCTCGCCGTCAACGACGGGGATGGTCTCGCTGGAGCCGAGGACAAGGTGTTGGCAGTGGGAGTGGCCGTTGGGGCACTCGTCTTCGTGCATGTGGACGGTGCGGACGCTGAAGTCGTTGTGGCGGTAGTGCGCGGTCCGGGGGGCGATCCGCTCGAGGAAAGAAGCGAGATCCGTCATGAGCAGAGGTTCGTGCTCCTGAATCACGATAGCCGCGGTGGTGTGCTTGGAGAAGACGCAAACGATGCCGTTGCGTATATTTGACTCCGCGACCTGTTGGGCAACGCGGTCAGTGATATCGATGAATTGTGGTGCGGCAGAGGCCTTGACCCGAACTGTAGACAGGCGAGTCTTGAACGTCGCCTCGCTCACTCTCATTAGACTTAACCTCTCCTTTGACTCCCAACCGGGTGGTTGGAAATTGCCAGGACAGACATTACCATACCGACCGGCCGATTTTCAATCATCTGGAGCCTGATTTTACCTCGTTATTCGATGCTCTTTCTGGTACTTTTATCACACGATAAATTTCTCATCCTCGCCCGATGGCTTTACGGTATCTTCCCAGAGCCATGAGCGGCCAGTAGTTCCGGTACATCGTGTAGTTGATCATGAAGCCCGCAGGCATCTCCACCCCCTGATAGCCCGGGTCTTTGGGGGTGAGGTAGCGGTCCAGGCGCTGGCCGACGCCGTAGCCTGGGAAGCCTGTTCCGGTGTAGTGGAGTTCATCCCAAGAACCGTCGGGTTTTTGTGTTGAAATTAGGTGTTCAACTCCTCTCGCCGCGGCTTCAGTCTCGGCTTGGCCGGCGGCGACTAGAGAGAGCAGCGCCCATGCGGTCTGTGATGGAGTCGTTGGCCCGCGGCCCCGGTAGTTGGGGTCCACGTAGGAGGCGCAACTTTCGCCCCAACCGCCGTCGGGGTTCTGGCGGTCTAGCAGCCACTTGATGGCGAGGCGGACCTCGTCGGCATCCATGTCGAGGTTCAGTGCCTTGAACGCAGGTAGAACGGCGCCGGTGCCATAGATGTAGTTGACGCCCCAGCGGCCGAACCAAGGGCCGTCAGCTTCCTGTTCGGAAAGCGTGTACTTGAGGGCCTTGACGATTGCTGGGTGGTTGGGCTTGAAACCCAACTGGCCGAGCATCTCCAGCACGTGGACGGTGACGTCCACGCTGGGAGGGTCCACGGTTTCGCCGAAGTCCGCGAATGGGATGCGGGCGATGAAGAGTTTGGTGTTGTCCTTGTCGAACGATGCCCAGCCGCCGTTGCGCGACTGCATCCCCAGTATCCACCGAACGGCGCGGTCGATGGCCTCGGCCTTCCGCGCCTTGTCGGGCAGCGCCACTTTGTCCAGTGCCATGACGATTTCAGCCGTGTCGTCCAGATCGGGGTAGGTGTCGTTGTGGAACTCGAAAGCCCATCCGCCGGGAGGCGTGTCCTTCGCCTTCACCTGCCAATCGCCGCCGGAGAGGATTTGCTCGTCCAACATGTATTCCCCGGCTTTCACAAGCGCGGGATGGCTGGGCCCGAGGTCTGAGTCAGCCAAGGCGATCATGGTGAGGCAAGTGTCCCAGAGCGGAGAGACGCATGCCTGCACCTTGAGGTTGTCGCCTTCCTCGATGGCAAAGCCATTGAAGCCGGCCATGCCCTTGGCCATGACGGGATGGTCGAGAGGGTAACCGAGCGTCTTGAGGGCCATGAGGGAGTACACCCAGGGGGGCTGGATGCCGCCCCAGCTGCCGTCGGCCTCCTGATGGGCGACGACCCACTGCTCGGCGCGCTTGATGGCTTGTGCACGCGTCGGCTTGAAGGGCAGCGTTCCCAGCAGCCGCAAGACACGGTCGGAGGCATAGAAGAAGGACTCCCAGCCGACGAGCTTGCTCGGCCGTTTGATGGAGTAGTCGGTCTGAGAGCGGGGCAGGGGGTAAAGCTCGTCTATTTTGGCCGACTCGGGGACGGGGCGGACAGGTTTCCTGTCCAACACGATGAGCAGCGGGACGATGGTGGCCCGCGCCCAACTTGAGAACTCGTAGATGTTGACGGGGAACCAGTTGGGGAAGAGGATGACCTCCGGGGGCATCACCGGCACACCGCGCCAGTCCCACTGGCCGAAGAGCGACAGCCATATCTTGGTGAAAACGCGGGTCTTGGGCACGCCGCCCTTGGATAGGATGAACTCGCGCGCCTTACGCATGAACGGCTCGTCGGGAGAGATGCCGGCGAGTTTGAGGGCGAAGTAACACTCAACTGAGGTGCTCAGGTCGCCGGGGGCGTCGTAGTACTGGCCCCATGTCCCGTCGTCGCGTTGCGAACGGATGATGTAGTTGGCGAGCCTTCGCCACTTCTCCTTGTCAACGGCCTCGAGGAAGTGGGTGAGGAGGAGGAACTCAGCCTCCATGGTGGGGTTCGACTGCAACTCGCCCCACCAGTAACCCTCTGGGTACTGGACGCCGAGGAGGTACTGCTGTGACCGCTGAATCGTGGTGTTCAGCGCTTCCTGGCGGGCCTTGGCCGTTACAGGGGTTTTCGTTTCCAGCACTGCCGGTCCCTCACGATGCCTTAGCGGCCAGTTGCGGGGCCCAGACGTCGCTCTCTACGAGAGCTTGGAGCGCGGAGGCCAGCGAGGCCTTGGCGGCACGATACTGTGTCCCCAGCCTGACCAGAGACGGCACGTCGCTGGGGTGAGTAAGGGCGTAGGCCGCAGCGCGCCAGATCGAGCGCTGCGAGGCGTCTTCGGTAGCTTTGGCGACGTACGGCGGGAGCCGTTGTTCCAAAGGGTCGAGCACCGAACGCAGGGCGATACACTGCACATTGCGCTGGGCGGTCGCCTCACAGGCCCAGTAGCTTTCCATATCCACAACGGAGACAGGGAGGGTCTGGCCCAGCCACGACTTGCGTTCGGCGCTGGATACAAGCTTGTCCACGGTGGCGACCCCCCCGAACGCGGGGGCCAAACCAGAAGAGTTGAGAGTGGTGGTCAGGCTCCGGCGCTCTAGGTCGCTGAGCAGATGGCGCTGGAGAGCAGAGCGGCGTTCCCAGGACGACTCGGGGCCAACGAGTGCCCATGCCTCGTCGCCGATGAGCAGATCGCCGGGCTTGAGGCTGGGCTTGGTGGCGCCGGAGAAACCTGCGGAGATGATGAGAGAAGGCCGGTATTTCTCGATGGCTGCGCGAGTTGCTTGCTCTACCTGCCGCCTGCCTGCGCCGCCTTCCACTACGAAGACATGACCGTACCGGGGCGACTGGTAAAAGGCGACCTGGCCTTCTCGGGAGGCCAGGGTGAAACCGCCCGATGCCAAGAAGTCCCTGACTTCCTCGCCCAGGGCGATGACGATGGCTATCACAGGCCTCATCCCCACGGCAGCCCGGCGCAACTTAGGATGCCCCGACCCCGCTGTTCTGGAGGGCGCCCTCCTTGAGCATCTTGAAGGCGGCTTTGGGGTTGCCCAGGGCATCGAAGATCGAGGCTGACTCGAAGCCGCAGTGCATCAAGCAGTTGGCGCAGCGGGGGTCATTGCCGACGCCATAGCGGTCCCAGAGGTCTTGCTTCATAAGGTCTTTGAAGTTCTGCGTGTGGCGGTCCCCCAGAAGATAGCACGGCTCACGCCAGCCCATGATGGTATAAGTGGGGTTAGACCATGCGGTGCACTGGTACTCGCGCTCGCCGCGGAGGAAGGACAGATACAACGGGTTGTTGTAGAAGCGGATGCCGAGTTTGGGGTTCAGCACGCGCTTGAACACCTCCCTGGCCTGCCGTCGGGAGATGAACAACTCCTGGTTCGGAACCGAATCGTACTGATATCCAGGGGAGACCATGCACCCCTCGATGCCCATGTCGGTCATCATCTTGAACATGGCGATGAGGTCAGCCTCGTCCAGGCCGTTGAAAACCGTAGTGTTGGTGGTGACCCGGTAGCCCTGCTCCAAGGCGACTTTGATGCCGCGAACGGCGATCTTCCAGACGCCCTTGCGATAGACAGACTTGTCGTGGGCCTCCTCCATGCCATCTAGGTGTACCACGAAGCAGAAGTATTTGGAGGGCGGGATTTTCTTCATCACGCGTTCCATGAGGAGCGCGTTGGTGCACATATACACGAACTTTTTTTGAGCAACGAGGCGGTTGACGATTTCATCTATCTTCGGGTGCATCGTTGGCTCGCCTCCCGCGATGGAGACGATGGGGGCGCCGGACTCCTTGACGGCTGTCAGGCACTGCTCGACGGTGAGGTAGCGGCTGATGACCGGCTCGTACTCACGGATGCGGCCGCACCCCTCGCAGGCGAGGTTGCACGCCTCCAGCGGCTCCAACATGGTGACGAGCGGGAAACGCTTGCGGCCCGTGGCTTTATTCTTAAGGATGTACCACCCCAACCGCAGTGCGAGTTCGATCGGTCTGCCCATGCTTGCCTCCTGGAGTCCTACCTACGTCTAGAGCCGTCCTAGTTTAGACTAATGCTCGCGCACCAACAAGAAGTGCGCCAGGTCCTCTATCTCCTCTTGTGCCTGCGGGCTGAGGGCGACCCCTTCTAGAGCAGCCAGAGCGTCGTCGCAGTGGCGCTGCGCCAGCGCCTGGGCTTGGTCGCGGGTGCCGATGCGCTCCATGACTTCCAAGACCTGGGCCACATCATGGTCGTCTAGGGCTTCCTTCCTGTATGCCTCTCTCAGCATCGCAGCGTCTGTTCCGTTGGCATGGCCCATGGCGTGGACGACGGGGAAGGAGTTCTTCTTGCGGCGGATGTCGGCGCCGACGGGCTTGCCGGTCTTCCCTTCCTTGCCCCACACACCGAGGATGTCGTCACGGATCTGGAACACGAAGCCCAGGGAGCGGCCGAACCGGCGGAACGCGTCCACAGCCCCGAGGTCTTTCGTTCCCAGGAACGCTCCCATCTCCAACGAGCACCGGATAAGGGCGCCGGTCTTGAGGGAAATCATGTTCAGATAGGCGTCCTGGCCGACGTCGTGACGCTTCTCATAGTCCAAGTCAAGGTACTGTCCTTCGATCATCTGGAGGTAGGCTTCGGTGAGGAGGGCGATGACGCGAAGGGCATCGGGGATGGATACACCCTGCTCGACGAGCCGCTCGAGGGAGATGTCGGCCACAGCGCGGAGGGCGTTCCCTGAGACGATGGCCTTCGGCTCGCCCCAGACGGCCCACACCGTGGGCCTGCCTCGGCGCGTCTTGTCATGGTCTTGGATATCGTCATGGATAAGCGAGAAGTTATGGATGAGCTCGATGGCTACGGCTGCAGGCATTGCCCTGTCAGCGGTGCCGCCGATGACTTCGCAAGCGAAGAGGCAGAGCGTTGGGCGAAGAGCCTTGCCGGTCGCGGCCGTGACGGGGTTGCCGTCGGAGTCGGCCCATCCCATCGCATAGCGGAGGGTGTCGTACACGCGGCAGCCGTCGTAGGAGAGGCTTGCTCTGAGGGCGCAGGAAAGCTCGGCCCCATAGCGACGGAACAGCGGCGGCAACACAGCCATTTTCTTGCCGGACACATCCAGGGCTGTTCTCGCCAACCCTCAGCCCTCCGGTATTTGTTAGACCTGCTCTCCTCAGGATGGCCCGCTCAAGCAGTGATAGATGAGCGCTCCATCTGCTTTCCGCCTCCCCGGCCACCGCCGCACATCATACCTAGCAATGCGATGGGACATACTAGCATCGGGTGAGGGAGGTGTCAATACGAACGGGATGCCGCTCCGCCGCAGTGCGTCGCGCTCGAGTGGCCAGCGACAAAACCTGGCTGCCCGGCCGATTGTGCGATTTTTCACTTGAAAATACCTACGCCAGGTGCTATTCTTTCGGCTCGAAATCGCCTAGCTCTGGCCGAGGATATGCTCGACGACTATTTCCGCCAGTATGGACTGATTGCCATCTTCGCCGCCCTCGCCGTGGCGGTCCCGACGGGGATGCTGACCATATCGTGGATGCTTGGCGTCTTGGGCATCCGCCCCCGCAAGCCGGATGCTGTGAAGAACAGCATCTACGAATGCGGCTTCGCAACCCTGGGAGGCCGCTGGAGTGGCTTCAATTTCCGCTTCTACGCCTTCGCCCTGGTCTTCGTGCTCTTCGACGTCGAGGTCGTCTTCTTGTTCCCGTGGGCGGCCAGCTTCGGCTTTCTGTCGAAAGAGTTCGGCGTCTTCGTGCTGGTAGAGATGTTGGTGTTCATCGCCATCCTTGTGGTTGGCTGGCTTCACGCATGGCGAAAAGGGGACCTTCAATGGAGATAGGGCCGGACCCGCGTGGAATCAACCTCCACGGTGGCCGTGTGCCGCTCTATACGGCCACGCGGGAGCTTGACCGCGCCGAGGGTGACTACATCAACAACCTCAAGGCGACGCATGTCCAGCCGCTGGCCGAGCCACTCATCGAGGTGCCCGACGACTTGAAGCGGAACCTGGCAGTGACCTCCGTGGACGCGATGCTGAACTGGGGCCGCAAAGGGTCAGTGTGGCCGTTGGCCTTCGGGCTGGCCTGCTGCGCGTTCGAGATGATGGCCAGCGCGATGTCGAGGTTTGACCTATCGCGGTTCGGGATGGAAGTGTTCCGGGCCTCGCCCCGGCAGGCGGACCTGATGATCGTGGCGGGGACGGTGACCTGGAAGATGGCGCCTGCCATCGAGCGCGTGTACTACCAGATGGCCGAGCCGCGCTGGGTGATTTCGATGGGGGTATGCGCCACCAGCGGCGGCCCGTACTACGAGTCGTACAGCGTCGTCCCCGGTGTTAACCACATCGTCCCTGTGGATGTGTATGTGCCCGGCTGCCCGCCGCGGCCGGATGCGCTGCTTTACGGCATCATGCAGCTCCACGAGAAGATCAAGCGCTACTCGCTCCAGGGCAGGGCGGCGGGACGCTGATGGCCAAAGCACTGGCTGGCACAGACGTAGCCCGCCGCATCAACGAGACTTTTTCCGGTGTGGCCTTGGAGTCGAACAAGACCGACGTCTGGGTCGCTCCGGACGACCTGCACCGCGCCGCCAAGTTCCTCCACGACGATAAGGAGTTGGACTGTGCGATGCTCCTAGCCATCACCGCAGTGGACTACGTCGAGCGGTTCGAACTTGTTTACCATCTGCGCTCCATGAGGAAGAACCATACCGTAGTGATAAAGACACGGCTCTCAGGTCGGGAAGAGCCTGCCATCAGCTCTGTGACAGACATCTGGCAGGGGGCTGACCTTCAGGAGCGGGAGGTCTGGGACCTGATGGGTATCCGTTTCGAGGGCCATCCCAACATGAAGCGGGTACTTTTGTGGGAGGGGTTCCCTGGGCACCCGCTACGCAGAGATTTCGTCAGATAGGAGACGCCTGGGCGATTGGCCATCAGGACTGAGCCGGTAACCGTCAACCTAGGGCCGCAACACCCGAGCACTCACGGGGTGTTCCGGCTGCGTGTGACCTTCGACGGCGAGGTGGTGCTGGACGTTGAGCCGGTCTTCGGCTACCTGCACCGCGGGACGGAGAAGCTGGCGGAGGAGCGCACCTATGTGCAGGTGGTTACGCTTACCGACCGGCTGGACTACGTCTCGGCCATGACGAACAACCTCGCCTATGTGCGCGCGGTGGAGAAGCTTGCAGGCATCGAGGTGCCGGAGCGGGCCAAGTACCTCCGGGTCATCTCATCCGAACTTCAACGGATCGCTAGCCACCTCATCGCCACCGGCTTTCTGCTCCAGGAGTTGGGCGCGTTCGCCACTCCGCTGATGTACTGCTTCCGGGAGCGGGAGCGCATCCTCGAACTGTTCGAGATGTTGTGCGGGGCGCGCATCACGGTGAGCTACATGCGGCCCGGCGGAGTGCTCCAGGACGCGCCGGAAGACTTCTGGCCAGCGCTGGACGAATTGGTCAAGGCGATGCCCCAGTACATAGAGGAACTGGAAGGCCTCATCACCTCTAACGAAATCGTCCTGGCCCGCACGAAAGACGTAGGTGTCTTGACCGCGGAGAAGGCTATCAATGCCTCGGTCACCGGGCCGATGCTGCGTGCGACAGGGGTGCAGTGGGACTTGCGCAAAGCCGACCCCCACGAGGTGTACGACCGGGTGGAATTCGACGTGCCCATCGGCGCCATCGGCGACACCTATGACCGTTACCTGGTGCGCGTCCAGGAGATGCGCCAGAGCCTGCGCATCATCGAGCAGTGCGTCAAGCAGATCCCCAAAGGCGACATCCGTTCGCGGACGGCCTACTTCATCCGGCCGCCGGTGGGCGATGCCTACGGGGCCGTGGAGAGCCCAAAAGGGGAGCTGGGGTTCTATCTAGTGAGCGACGGTGGCATCGCGCCCTACCGGTGCAAGATACGCTCTCCTTCCTTTATCAATCTGACCGTGTTGCGGGACCTGCTGGCCGGCTGGAAGATGGCCGACCTCATCATCATCTTCGGAAGCACTGACATCGTTCTGGGAGAGGTGGACCGCTAGTGGAAGGGCAGGCCGTCAAGGCAGGCTTCGACTTTCTCGGCATCTACGGGTTCTTCGACGGGCTGATGCCCGAGAGCCTAGACTGGCTGGCGTTTCTTGTGGCCGGCTTCATTCTCGCCTTCGCCATCATCAACGCGCTGGTGGTCTCGACGGCGGTGTACACCTGGTTCGAGCGCCGGGCGCTGGGCAAGTTCCAGTCGAGGCTTGGGCCGAATCGCTGGGGGCCGTTCGGGCTGCTCCAGCCTATCGCCGATGTGGTCAAATTCATGTCGAAAGAGGACACGGTGCCCGACGGCGCCGACCGGCAGGTGTTCACGCTGGCGCCCATCGTGTTTGTAGCCACCGGCTTTCTGGTCTTCGCCCTCATCCCTTTGGGGAGTAACGATTGGCTGAGCCGGCTCAACATCGGCCTCGTGTTCATCATCGCGGTGACATCGGTGAACACGCTAGCCATCTTCATGGCGGGCTGGTCATCGCGGAACAAGTACGCGATGTTCGGAGCCATGCGCGGCGTCGCCATGCTCATCAGTTACGAGGTGCCGATGGCCCTTGCCATCGCTGCGGTGGCCCTGGCGAGCCAGTCGCTCTCTACATACACTGTGGTCACCAACCAAGAGGTGCCGTTCATGCTGGTCATGCCACTGGCCTTCTTCATCTTCGTCGCAGCGGCTTCGGCCGAGATGAGCCGGACGCCTTTCGACCTCATCGAGTCGGAGTCGGAACTCGGCTCTGGCTATCACACCGAGTACAGCGGGATGAAATTCGCGCTGTTCCAACTCGCCGAGTTCATGGCGCCCATCATCGTCTCGTGTATCGTGGCCACGCTGTTCCTGTCGGGTTGGCGAGGCTGGGGCCCCATCCCTGGCCAGGTATGGTTCATACTCAAGGCGCTGGTCGTGCTGTGTGCACTGCTGTGGTTCCGGGCCACGTGGCCCCGCTTGCGGGTTGACCAGATCATGGAGTTCGCATGGAAGGGGCTGTTCCCCCTGTCGCTGCTGAACCTGTTCGCGGTGGCTACCGAGATTCAACTGCTGCGCGACCCAGTGACGGGCGCGCTGACGGATAGCGACATGTGGGCGATGGCGGCCATCAACTGGGCCATCACGGGTATTGTCTTCCTGGCGGTAAGCCGCATGTTCGCCCGCAAGCAGCTCCAGCGTCCCTTGCCGAAGCCGTCGCCGTTGGCCAACATGGGTGCGGAGGCGGAATAGCCGTGTACGGTGCGGGGATGGCCAAAGGGCTGCTGGTGACGATGAAGAACTTTGTCAAGCCAGACCGGATGTTCACCGTCCAGTATCCCGACCGGAAAGTCAGCCCGACCGAATTGGCGAAGATGTCGGGAGTCGGCGTGTTCACGTTCATGCGCAAGAACCCAAAGACCGCGTTTAAGGCGATGACCGGGCAGATGACGGTACCCGCGAGGCTCAAACAGCACCCCCGGTTCCGTGGAGAAGAGTTCACCTGGTACGAGCAGCGGTGCACCGGCTGCGCCAGCTGCGCAAAATACTGCCCTCTCGGCATCATCCGCATCGTGACCAGCCCCAGCGGCGAGCAGGTGCAAGAGGGTCAGAAGTACCACCTAGATGTGTTCGACATAGATATAGGAAGGTGTATGTTCTGCGGCCTATGCGTCGAAGCGTGCCCCTACGATGCGCTGCACATGGGTAGCGGGTTCGAGGAAGGCAAGTACCGTCGGAAGGACCTCGTGGTCACGGTGGACCGGCTGAAGTCGCAGCCGAAGCATCCGAGCACCTGGTTCCGTCCGCAGATACAGGGCAAGGAAGGCTACCACCCGCATGGCGAAAAGGACGTGACTTGGCAAGAGGCCGGCCGTCATGAACAGCCGAGCCGGAAGCACCAAGAGGAGAAGTGGGCGAAGCGCTGATGCTGGGCGAAGGGACTGAGTCGAGCGTCATAACCGACGTCATCTTCTGGGTCATCGCGGTGGGCACCATCGTGGCGGCCATCGCGGTGGTGCAGTTGCGAGACCTGTTCCGCGCCGCGTTGTTCCTCGTCGTCGCGTTCCTGGGCGCGGCGGGCATGTTCGTCCTGCTGCGCGCCGAATTCATCGCGGTCGTGCAGGTGCTCATCTACGTCGGCGCGATCTCAGTGCTCATCATCTTTGCCATCATGACGACCCGCGAGGTCGAGCAGGGCAGCCCGTACAACAGACTCCAGGTTCCTGCGCTCATCCTGGCCGGGCTGTTCTTGGCAGGAGTGATCTTCGTCATCTTCAGCACTGAATGGAACGTCCTGGACACGGCCATCAGCGGCGGCAGGCTCGCTGATGAGACGGCGACGAAGGCGAGTGAGGTGTTCGCGGGAACGGTCCCGAGAATCGCGGGGCTGCTCATCCGCGAGTACGTGCTGGCATTCGAGGTAGCATCGGTGGTGTTGCTGGCGGCCATCATCGGGGCGCTCAGTCTGATGCGGGAGCGGTAGGAAGATGGGCCTGGAAAGTTTCCTAGCCGTCGGGGCCATCATCTTCTGCATCGGGCTGTATGGGGCGCTGACGAAGCGCAACGCCATCACGGTCTTGATGTGCATCGAACTGATGTTCACCGCCGTGAACATCACCGCGGTGACGCTGTCTCGCTACGTGGTGCCTGCGGGCCTGGCGGAGAACCCGGCTTCGGTCTCCGATGACGTACTCCAGACACTTCTGACCGGCCAGGTCTTCACCATCTTCATCATCACCGTCGCCGCGGCCGAGGTCGCTCTGGGCCTCGCCATCGTCATGGCCGTGTTCAAGAACCGCGAGAGCGTGTTCGTCACCGACGCGACCGAGATGAAGCACTGATATGTTCGTTGAGTACAAGAAGGCGCCTAATCTGATGATTGCCGAGATGTGGAAGGACGCTCTGGAGGCCGAGGGTCTTCCCACGAAGATCCTGCCCGAGGGCGACATCCTGACCTGGGGCGAGCGGGTCCCTTACCGAGTCATGGTGCCGAGGGGCCGCGAGCACGTCGCCGACGAGATTCTGAGGAAGCTGTGACGGCCACCAGATGATTTCAGAGATCGCCGTCTGGCTCGTCTTCTTCCTGCCGCTCGCCTCTTTCGTGGCGATTGCGTTCGTTATCCGGCCCTTCCTGAACGGCTATGCCGTGACCGCTGGATACGTCTCTATCCTCGCCATCGCGACGTCGCTGGCGCTGTCCGTCTGGGCGCTGGGGACCGTGGCGCACGAGCACACCTCGGTCGAGTTCGCGCCGCACCGCTGGCTCACCATCGGGACGTTGGAGATATCGCTGGGCGTCACCCTGGACTCCCTGACGGCGGTGATGCTGCTCGTGGTCACGAGCGTGAGCCTGATGGTGCAGGTGTACTCGACAGGCTATATGAAGGGCGACCCGGGCTACGCGCGCTACTACGCCTACCTGTCGCTGTTCACCGCGTCCATGCTGGGCCTCGTGCTAGCTAGCAGCCTAGTGCAATTGTTCGTGTTCTGGGAGCTGGTCGGCCTGTGCTCGTACCTCCTTATCGGATTCTGGTACCACAAGCCGTCGGCGGCCGCGGCAGCCAAGAAGGCGTTCATCGTGACGAGGATCGGCGACTTCGGACTGCTGCTGGCCCTGCTCTACCTGTTCTTCAACCAGGATAAGTTCCCCGCGGGCCTCAACGCCCTGAACATCAGCGACATCAACGATGCCGCCCTGGGCGTGCTCGGTAGCAACGTGGTGACGTGGATTGCGGTGGGCATCTTCGCCGGCGCGGTGGGAAAGTCGGCGCAGTTCCCGCTGCATACGTGGCTGCCCGACGCGATGGAAGGCCCGACGCCGGTCAGCGCCCTCATCCATGCGGCGACGATGGTGGCTGCGGGCGTGTTCTTGGTCGCGCGCTTCTTCCCTCTGTTCGAGGCCTCGACGACGGCGATGAACGCGGTGGCGGTCATCGGCGGGGTCACGGCCATCTTCGCAGCCACGATGGGTCTGGTGCAGCACGACATCAAGCGTGTCCTGGCCTACTCGACGGTCAGCCAGCTTGGGTACATGATGCTGGCCCTCGGGGTCGGCGCGTACGGCGCGGCCATCTTCCATCTGTTCACCCATGCCTTCTTCAAGGCGTTGTTGTTCCTCGGCTCCGGCAGCGTGAGCCACGCTGCGGGCGGCACGTTCGACATGCGCTACATGGGTGGGCTGCGTAAGGTGATGCCCTGGACGTACGTGACCTTCTTGGTCGGGAGCCTGAGCCTCGCGGGTCTGTTCCCGTTGGCCGGGTTCTGGAGCAAGGACGAGATCCTGGCGCACGCGTGGGGCGCGGAGGGCGCGGTCAGCCAGGTGGTGTTCTGGCTCGCCCTAGTTTCCGTGTTCCTGACGGCGTTCTATATGTTCCGCGCTTTGTTCATGACGTTCGAGGGCGACTTCAAGGGAGGCGCGGCCAAGGACCCGAAGGCCGACGCCCACGGCCACCACGGCGAGATGCACCCGCACGAGTCGCCATGGCCGATGGTGGCGCCGCTGGTGCTACTGGGCCTCGCGGCCGCCGCGGTGGGCTTCATCGCCAACCCCATCACCGACCTCGGCGTCGTGCCGATCCACTGGCTGACGACGTTCCTGTCTGAAGGTGCTGCGCATGAGACGGTCGAGTTCAACGTCGGCGTGGCGACCATCTCGAGCGCGATTGCCTTGGCGGGCATCGTGCTGGCCTACACGATTTACGGCGTCCGGCGCCCGGCCATCTCGCCGGAGGCGATGGGGCGGTGGTTCAGGCCCGTGCACACTCTGTTCTACCGCAAATACTACTTCGATGAGTTGTACGAAGGTGTCTTGGTGCGCGGCGTCTTCTACCGGGGCGTTGCGCAGGCGCTGGACTGGGCGGACAAGTCCATCGTGGACGGCGTGGTGAGGATGGTGGACCGCCTTGGACGCAACACTGGGCGGGCCATGGGACAGCTCCAGAACGGCCAGCTCCAGGGGTACGGTTTGGCGATTTCAGTGGGCGTGCTGTTGATCTTCGGTGTCTATCTGTTGTTCCGATGATGAGGGCAGGCACAGGCATGACAGAGGTTGGTGGCGATGCCTGAGGGTTTCTCGGGACTATTGACCACGGCGGTGTTCCTGCCCCTAGCGGGGGCGTTGCTTATCGCGCTCCTCGTCAAGGGCGACAAACGTGTGCGCGCCGTGGCCGGCATCATCGCCCTGGCCGAGTTGGTGTTGAGCGTCGTCATCTTCGTCAACTATGACCGGGACGCCGCGGGTTTCCAGATGGTGGACCGGGTCACGGACTGGGTGGGCGCGCCCTCTCTGAAGATTGATTACTTCTTGGGGTTGGACGGCCTGAGCGCGCCGCTGGTGCTGCTGACAGGCATCCTTGGCTTCGTGGCCATCATCTCGTCCTTTTTCAGCGTCAAACAGCGGGTGCGCGAGTACTTCGTGTGGCTGCTGGTGCTCCAGACCGCGGTGATGGGCGTTTTCACAGCGCTGGACTTCATCATGTTCTTCCTGCTGTGGGAGCTCGAGCTGGTGCCGATGTTCTTCCTCATCTCGATATGGGGGAGCGGCAGGCGCGAGTACTCGGCCATGAAGTTCGTCATCTTCACGTTCCTGGGCAGCGCGTTCATGCTTGTGGGCATCCTGGTCCTGTACTTCTCCACAGGCACGTTCGACATGACGGCGTTGCCCGAGAGTATAGAAGGGGCGAGGCTGCTCTTGCCTGCGGGCGCTGTCTTCGGGCTGTTGTTTGCGGGCTTTGCCATCAAACTGCCGGTCTGGCCATTGCATACGTGGCTGCCCGATGCGCACACCGACGCGCCGACGGCGGTCAGCGTGATGCTGGCGGGCGTGCTGCTGAAGATGGGTGGTTACGGGATGATCCGGGTGTCGGCCACCATGTTCCCCGGGGTGATGGACGACTTGGCATGGCTGCTGGCCACGGCGGGGGTGGTGAATATCTTATATGGGGCCGTGGTCACGATGCGACAGACCGACCTGAAGCGACTGGTAGCCTTCAGTAGCATCAGCCACATGGGGTTCGTCCTGCTCGGCCTGTCTGCGGTGGCGGGCGCGGCCTCGTCGGTCGGGATGACCGGCGCCTCGCTCCAGATGTTCACCCACGGCACCATCACGGGCCTGATGTTCCTGCTGGTGGGCCTGGTGTACGACCGGGCGCACACCCGCTACATCCCTGACCTGGGCGGCCTGGCCTCTCGGATGCCTGCGCTGGCGGTTGGATTCCTGGTAGCGGGCCTGGCGTCGCTGGGCCTGCCAGGCACGAGCGGCTTCGTGGCCGAATTGTTGATATTCCTGGGGGCGTTCCCGGCCTGGAGCTGGATCACGGCCATCTCCGCAACGGGAGTTGTACTCACCGCCGGATACATCCTATGGATGATTCAGCGCACCATGTTCGGCCCGAAGTTGGAGCGGTGGGAGACGCTGAAGGACCCGTCGCCGTGGGAACTGGTGCCGGTGGCCGTGCTGGTGGCCGTCATCCTGCTGGTGGGCATCTACCCCTCGATCGTGTCGGATGTGTTCCGTGCGGGCGTTGACCCCATCGCCCAGGCCATCCAGAACGTTCCGGAGGTCGCGTTGAGATGACAGGGCACGACCTCTACCTGCTCTCGCCCGAGTTGAGCATGGCCGGACTGGCGACCATCCTGGTCGTGCTCGACCTCTTCCTGGGCCGGAAGGACCTGCTGGCGTGGGTCGCAGTACTGGGCCTGCTGTTGCCGCTGGGCTTTGCCATATCGTTGTGGGTTGGCCTGGACAGAGACGGCACCGGGCAGATGGCGGGGCTGTTCGACACCCTCTCGGTCGATAAGTTCAGCCTCTTCTTCAAGTTCCTTTTCATCGGGACCACGGCGGCCGTCGTGCTCACCTCGACCGACTACGTGAAACGCCTGGGCCGCCTACAGGGCGAGTACTACGCCCTCATCCTGTTCTCTGCCACGGGTATGATGCTCCTGGCGTCCACGACCGAACTCATCACTATCTACATCGCGCTGGAGCTGACGGCGCTGCCGGTGGCGGCGCTGGCGGCGTTCATGCGTGACAGCCGCTCCTCCGAGTCGGGGATGAAGTTCCTCATCCTGAGCGCCATCAGTTCGGCGGTGCTGCTGTACGGCATGGTATGGGTCTATGGCTACACAGGTACGACGAACCTGGAGGAGATCGCGCGGCGCATCGGCGACGTCGGCCTGCGGGGCGACCAGCCCTTCGGCGGCTATGCGCTGCTGCTGGGCGTTGTGCTGATGATTGCGGGGTTCGGATTCAAGATCGCCAGCGTGCCGTTCCAGATGTGGGCGCCCGACGTGTACGAGGGTGCGCCGACGCCGGTGACGGCCTTCCTGTCGGTGGCGAGTAAGGCGGCGGGCTTCGCAATCCTGCTGCGTATCTTCTACGTCGCCTTCCCCTGGGAGGCGATGAGCCTGGAGTGGAGCGCCATCTTCGCCATCCTGGCAGTGGCGTCTATGACGCTGGGGAACCTGGTGGCCATCCCGCAGCGCAACATCAAGCGGATGCTGGCGTATAGCACCATCGCGCACGCGGGATACCTGCTCGTAGGCCTGGCGGCCGCAACGAGCCGTGCCTCCGAGGGCAACCTGCTCGGCGGGCCGACGGGGATACTGTTCTATCTGGGCGGATACGCGGTCACCAACATGGCGGCCTTCGGCGCGGTCATCGCCATCTCCAACAAGACAGGGAGCGACCGCATCGAGGACTTCGCCGGCATGGCCCGGCGCGCGCCGCTGCTGGCGGCGGTACTGACTCTGGCGCTGGTGTCGCTGACGGGTGTGCCGCCCACGGTCGGCTTCATGGTCAAGCTGAACATCTTCGGCGCGGCGGTGGACAGCGGCCTGACATGGCTAGCGATCGCGGGTGCGTTGAACAGCGTCATCTCGGCCTACTACTACGTGCGGGTAGTGAAGGTGATGTACTTGTCGCCGCCCGCTGCCGAGGAGCGCGTGCCCTCGCCGCTGCCGATGACGGTGGCCGTGACCGTGGCGATGGCGGGTGTGGCCTTCTTCGGTGTTTATCCGGCGCCCCTGCTGGACTTCGCCAGGACCGCGGCGGCGACGCTGCGCATCGCTCTCATCTTCTAACCCCCTAGACAAGCCTGCCCGTGTGTAGGAAGCTTTCGGGAGGCGGCACATGCGCCGCCGAAGCGGAGTGCACGAGGCGAGAGGCCCATGCCGAGAAAACCCGACAAGAAAAAAGAGAAGGCGTTCATAGGCGTCGTCCACAACCACCTGGTGCCGGAAGCGGCCTCGATGGGCAAGAGCCTCATCGAGGCGCTAGGGGCGAAGGGCGAGTCGTGGATGAGCAGTGCCGACGAGGTCGGCTCTGTGGGCGACGACCTGGCGAAGACGCGGGCCATCATCACCGTAGGCGGCGACGGCACTATCCTGCGGACGGTCCGCGCGGCCGCGCCGGCGGGCGTGCCTATTCTCGGCGTGAACATGGGCCGCGTCGGCTTTATGACGGAACTGAAGGCCCAGGACGCCGTCGCCAAGGTCAAGGAGTACATCCACGGTTCGCCGTGGACGGAGGAGCGCACGATGCTGGTGGCGACGCTGGCGTCCAACTCCGGCCCGCCTAAGGTGGAGGTCCATGGGCTCAACGACGTGGTGACGAGCCGTGGTGCGATGGCCAAGCTGCTGGAGGTGAAGGCCTCGATAGATGGGGCGCCCATGACGACATACCGGGCCGACGGCGTCATCGTGGCCACCGCGACGGGAAGTACGGGCTACGCGCTGGCGGCTGGCGGCCCCATCTTGCATCCCCGCTCACAAGAGATGGTGCTGTTGCCCATCGCGGGGCATATGTGCCTCCAGACGCCGCTGGTGCTGGTCGAGGACACGGCCATCGTGCTGCACATCGTGAACGACGCGAAGAGCTTTATGAGCGTGGACGGGTTCGTGGCCAAGAACCTGAAGGTGGACGACCGCATCACGGTGCGGCGGAGCCCGCACGTGGCCCGCTTCCTGCGGACGGGGCCGCCGGAGACGTTCTACACCATGCTGACGCGGCGGCTGGGCATCGTCGAGCGATGACGCGGGGCAGTGGCGCGGGCGCGGCGGGCGGGGCAGGGCAGCCGGAGCGGCTGGTGAGCAGCAAGCGGATGTTCGAGGGCAGACTCGTCCAGGTGCATGTTGACACGGTGGCGCTGCCGGACGGGCGGCTGGCGACGCGGGAGGTGGTGGACCACAAGCCCGCGGTGGTCATCATCCCCTTCGACGACGAGGGCAACGTGGTCCTGGTGCGGCAGTACCGGCACGCGGTGGGCAAGGCGCTGCTGGAGGCGCCGGCGGGCGGCATCGAGCCTGAGGAAGACCCGGACGCGTGTGCCCAGCGGGAGCTGCAAGAAGAAACGGGGTTCCACGCCGGAGAGCTGCGGAAGCTGGGGTCGTTCTGGACCGCGCCGGGCGTGTTCACAGAGTATATGCACGCCTATTTGGCGCGGCGGCTCCGGCGGAGCAAGCTGGAGGCCGACCCGGACGAGGTCATCGCCGTTGAGCGAGTGCCCGTGTCGCGGCTGGAGGGTTTGGTCCGCGACGGTGCCATCCAGGACGCGAAGACCATCGCGGCGCTGTACATGGCGTTGCATGTGAAGTAACGACACCAACTACTGACGTGGGACTGGGCAAAAGTAACGTGCTCGAATTGCTTCCCGTGATCTCTATTGTGTCATTAGCGTTGTGACGCCTTGGCGATGGCGCGCATGGTGGCCTCGGCGGAGGCCTGGTGGTCGGGGCCGGTGGTGATGACGGTGGCGATGATTTCGTCGGCGCCGCGCGCGATGACGCGGCGGAGCTTGTCCACAACCTGGACCTCATCACCGTAGATGGCGACAGCGTTCACCAAGGCGTCGGTCCAGCCGGTGTGGCTGGAGTTGGGGAAGCCTGCTTCGGCGAACATGAGCTCGTAGAAGACGGTCTTTGGGAAATAGCCGAGCCGCTCGCGGACGCCATCGCGGACGGCTGCGGCGTCGGTGCTGACGCAGACGGGTATGTGGACGGCGAGAGGCGGAGCTGCGTGGCCAGCGCGTTTGGCGCCGGCCTGGAGGGCGGGGAGGGCCGCCTTGAAGACGTAGTCGAGGGGGCAGACCCAGGTGATGGCGCCGGCGCCGAGCGCGCCACAGAGGTCGAAAGACTTGGGCCGCAGCGCTGAGGCGAGGACAGGCACGTCCACGGGCGACGCCAGCCTGGTGTGGGCCTTGTAGTGCTTCCCGTCGAAGTCCACCTCCCCTGTGTGGAGGAGGGCCTGCAGCACGGCGATGTACTCGCGCAGGTGGCCGAGCGGCTCGCGGAAGTCGGCGCCGAGGGCGCGTTCCATCCCTTGCTTGTGGGACGGGCCGGCGCCCAGGCGGAAGCGGCCGGGGGCGAGGTTTGCGGCGACCTGGGCCTGCTGGGCCAGCGTCACGGGGTGGCGCGACCAGATGGGGACGATGGAGGTGCCGAGAAGCACTTTCTGCGTCTGGGCCGCAGCGGCGGTGAGGATGGCGAGGGAGTCGCCCGCGAGGCCGCCGGAGGTCATCCAGACCGCGGGGACGCCGAGCGCCTCGGCGTGCTTGATTTGCGCGACGATCTCGGGGGCGGTCTTGCCGCTGATGGCGATGCCGATGGTGCCTTTGACCATGTCTTCCCGAACCTCCGCGCCAGTATAGAGCATCAGTGGGGATGTGGAGGGGGGACCCCCACCCCTCCCCCATGTCTGGGGGAGGGCCTACCGCCCCGATCGCATCGGGGTGGTAGAGGTGAAGGTAGGGCCTCGGCGCAGCCAACGCTTGTCAGACCAGGGTCCGGTCACCTGGGCCTCGAGGCCACACCGAGGCCCAGGTGCTTCCCCTAGGTGTTTGTAGGGAGGGATGGGGGGTGGTACACTCTCGCTACTCTGGGGGTATGGTGGGATGGACTGGCTGACTTTTCACAAGAAGCCGGAGCGGAGGTTCCGCACGATGGTGGCGGCCTTCGCGGGTTGGCCGGACGCCGCTGAGGCCTCCACGCGGGCGGTGCAGTACCTGGTGAACAAGCTGCCCGCGCGGAAGCTCGCCGACATAGACCCTGAGGAGTTCTACGACTTCAACACCGTCCGGCCGCTCACCAAGGTCAACAGCCGGGGCGAGCGCACCATCCGCTGGCCGGAGAACGCGTTCTTCTACTCGGTGTCGGAACCGGACGAGCCGGGGGCCATCCTGTTTGTGGGGATAGAGCCGAACCACAGGTGGCGGGCGTTCACGCAGTTGGTGCTGGGCGTGGCGGAGGAGTTCGGCGTGGAAACGGTGGTGACGCTCGGTTCGCTGCTGGACGCGGTGCCGCACACGAGGGACGTGAAGGTCACGGGGGTAGCGACGACACAGCCGTACCGGGATGAGTTGACGGGCTTGGGGATGCGCGACTCAGGCTATCAAGGCCCTTCGGCGATCCACACGGCGCTGCTCGATGCATGCGCGACCAAGGGGATCCCCTACGTCAGCCTCTGGGGTCACGGGCCACATTATGTGAACATCACGCCCAACCCAGTGGTGAGCCGCGCGCTGCTGAGCCGCTTGGAGCAGGTGACTGGCATCAAGGCGGACATGGGTGAACTCGCGGAGTCGGCGGAGGAGTTCGCGGCGCAGGTCTCCAAGGCGTTCGCCGACATGCCGAACATCGTGGAATACGTGCAGCGGCTGGAGCGGCAGTACGACGAGGCGCAGTTGGCTGCGGAGATGCCCAGCCCGGAGAAGATGGTGGCGGACGCTGAAGAGTTCCTGAAGAGTCACCGGCGCCAGCAGGGCAGCGGCGAGAACGCTTGAGCAGGGGGTGAGGCAGTGCCTGCGTACATCCAACTACTAAGGCTGTCCACGGAGGGTCGAGGAAGGGCGCTGCAGGACCCGGACTTCCTGTTCCGCACGCAAGCGGCCATCGAAGTGCCGGGCATCGAGGTGCTGGGGATCTACGGGGTGTTGGGCGAGTACGATTTCGTGAACATCGTGGAGGGTCCGGACAACTACACTGTGGCGCGCTATTCGATGGAAATGGCGGTGAAGGTTGGGGCCCACATCACGACGTTGCCGGCGATACCCATCGCCCGGCTGCATCCGACCGATGACGGCAACCCATCCGAGGTAGAGGTGGGCAGGGCGCTGGACCCTGACGCGATACCGGACAGAGAGAACCTTTAGGAAATCCCGCCGTCCTAGGCGGCGTCGGCGATGAGCACGGCGAGGAAGTAGTAGGGGATGTGCCATATGCCGCCGCGGCCCAGGTCCACCACGACCTTGCGCCCTTTCGTTTCAACGACGATGCCGCGCGCTCCGAACTTCGGGCCGCCGTCCACGCGGCCGAGGTACGTCACTTCCTGGCCAGGCTGCAGGCCGAACGTCACGGGCCGCGTCCGCAGGTAGAGCGGCTCGGGCATCCCTACCAAGGGCAGCTGCGCGGGATCCATCTTCGTTGCCATCAGACCCGCTCCTTTCACCCCCGCTTCGCTATCCCCACTCCGGCACAGAACAATTTTAGAACAGCACCGGCGTTCTTGTCAAGGCCTGGCCTAGAACGGGCCTAGGCTCTGTTATAGGATATGGCACGCTTTATGGCAGGCGCGTGGAGCGACGCCCGCTGATTGTGAAGGAGTGATGAACGTGAGACTGAAGGGGAAGGTAGCTCTCATCACCGGGGCGGCCCGAGGGCAGGGCGAGGCCGAGGCGCGGATGTTCTCGCGCGAAGGGGCCAAGGTCGTGGTGAGCGATGTACTGGAAGATGCGGGGCGCAAGGTGGCCAAGGAGATAAGCGACGGCGGGGGCGAGGCGCTGTTCGTGAAGCTGGACGTGACTAGCGAGGCTGGATGGAAGCAGGCCGTCGAGGCGACGGTGAAGCGTTTCAGCAAGCTGGATATCCTGGTGAATAACGCGGCCATCCTCTACACCGAGCCGGTGCTGGAGACGACGGTGGAGATATGGGACCGGACGATGGACATCAACTCTACAGGGGTGTTCCTTGGAACACGCGAGGTCATCCCGCACATGCGGCGGAACGGAGGCGGCTCCATCGTCAACATCGCCTCCCTTTCCGCGAACGTCGCGGGGCCCTATGCGGCGGCATACCACGCGTCGAAAGGTGCAGTACGCATCTTCACGAAGGCGGCGGCCATCCAGTATGCCAAAGAGAACATCCGCGTGAACTCGGTGCACCCGGGGCCGGTGGACACGAAGATGATTCGGGACGCCTATGCGGAGTCGTGGCTGAAGCGGATCGACACGCAGAGCCCGATGGGACGCATGGCCAGCTCAGACGAGATCGCGTACTGCGTGCTGTTCCTGGCCTCGGACGAGGCCTCGTACGTGACAGGCGTGGAGCTTATCGTGGACGGCGGCTGGGGCGCTCAATAGGGTAGGGTGCAACCCTGCACCCAAACAGGGTCACCGGGATATGGGATTGTCAGGGGTTCTTGCATCACCAAGCTAAGTGAGTTGTAAGGAGTGCAGACGGGGAAAGTGGATGCAGTGAGGCCTATTGCGAGCCGGCCGCGCATGACGCCGGGCTATGGCGTTCATCGCGGCGAGGTCGGACTGCTTGACTGGGACGCGGTGCGGGAGCGCCTGGCGAAGGCGCGCAACTACTGGGTAGCGACAACACGGTCCGATGGCGGGCCTCACGTGGTGCCTGTGTGGGGACTCTGGCTGGAAAAGGCGTTCTACTTCTCGACGGACTCGGCGTCGCGGAAGGGGCGCAACCTGGCCGTCGACCCGCGGGTGGTGATGCACCTGGAGAGCGGTGACGAGGTGACGATCCTCGAAGGGAGGGCCGAGAGGGTCGCGGAGGCGTCTGTGCTGGGCCGGTTCGCGGATGCGTATGAGGCGAAGTACAAGTTCCGGCCCGAGGTGAGCAGCGCGGCATCGTCGGTGTATCGCGTCCGGCACGAGGCGGCGTTGGCCTGGGAAGAGAAGGACTTCCCGAGGACGGCTACGCGCTGGTCTTTCGCATCAGGGCTCGCCCTGGACCCGAAGAGGGTCGCCAAGAAATCACACTGAGAAGTAAGCTTTGACGCCAGGTAGAGTTACTGGCGACCTAGAGGTGAAAGAGGACTGATGAGACTCAAGGATAAAGTGGCGTTCATCAGTGGGTCGGCGCGGGGTATGGGCGCAGTGGAGGCGCGGCTGTTCGCGGAGGAGGGCGCGGCGGTGATGGTGAGCGATGTGAACGTGGAGAGCGGGAAGAGGGTGGCGGCGGAGATCGCGAAGGCGGGCGGCAAGGCGGACTTCGTGGAGCTCGACGTGACGAACGAGGGGGAGTGGAAGGCGGCGATAGGGGAGACGGAGAGGCGGTTCGGGAGGGTGGACATCCTGGTGAACAACGCGGGCATCTTCGTAGCGACGGTTATCGAGAAGACGCCGGAGGAGGAGTGGGACCGGCTCATGGACATCAACGGGAAAGGCGTGTTCCTGGGGACGAAGCACGCCATCCCGGCGATGCGGCGGGCCGGTGGCGGCGCCATCGTGAACATCTCTTCCGGTGCGGGCATCGTTGGCAACAAGATGGAGGGCGCTTACACGGCGACGAAGGGCGCGGTGCGGCTGTTCACCAAGAGCGCGGCGCTGCAGGGCGCCAAGGACGGCATACGGGTGAACTCGGTCCATCCCGGCACGATAGACACGGAGATGGTGGCTTCTCTGCTGGCCGATAAGGAGTACCACAGGTGGGTCAAGACGATGATTCCTTTGGGTAGAGTGGGCAAGGCCGAAGAGGTGGCGAAACTGGTGCTGTTCCTGGCCTCGGATGATGCGTCGTACACCACAGGAGCGGAGTTCGTCATCGACGGGGGCTACACCGCAGGCTGAACCCTTCGTGGGTAGTGGCCGGATCCGGCGGTGAATGGAGGGAAGAGACCATGAGACTCAAAGATAAGGTGGCACTGATCACGGGTGGCGCGCGCGGCATGGGCGCGGCGGAGGCGCGGCTGTTTGCGAAGGAGGGCGCGGCGGTGATGTTGAGCGACGTGAACGTGGAGGGTGGGAAGAAAGTGGTGGCGGAGATCACGAAGAAGGGTGGCAAGGCGGCGTTTATCAAGCAGGACGTGACACGCGAGGAGGAGTGGAAGGCGGCCATCGCCGAGACCGAGAGGCGGTTCGGGCGGCTGGATATCTTGATTAACAACGCAGGCATCTTCGTCACGACGGTCATCGAGAAGACGCCGGAGGAGGAGTGGGACCGGCTGATGGACATCAATGGGAAGGGTGTGTTCTTCGGGGTCAAGCACGCCATACCGGCGATACGGCGGGCTGGCGGCGGGTCCATCGTGAATATCTCGTCCACCGCGGGCATCGTAGGCAATACCCTGGAGGGGGCGTACACGGCGACGAAGGGTGCGGTGCGTTTGTTCACGAAGGGTGCTGCGCTGCAAGGGGCCAAGGATGGCATCCGGGTGAACTCGGTCCACCCGGGCGCGATAGACACGGAGATGGTGGCTTTCCTCGTGGATGACAAGAAGCACCGGAAGGAGCTCGAAGCGCGCATCCCCCTTGGCAGGCTGGGCACCGCCGAGGAGGTGGCGAAGGTCGTACTGTTCCTGGCTTCGGACGATGCAGCGTATGTCACAGGCGCGGAGTTCGTCGTGGATGGGGGTTACACGGCGCAGTAGGTCCGGCGCAGCCGGGACGCCTCACGAGTTTACCAACGAGAGAAACTACTATGGCAAAGCTCGCCTTCGTTGATACGCATATCCACTTCTGGGACCTCTCGCACCCAGACCTCTACTACGCCTGGCTACAACCTAATACCGATCATCCTCACCTGGGGAAACGCGTCGCAGAACTCAGCAGCAAGGATTACCAGGCGGAAGACTATGTCAGAGAGACGCACAAGTCCAACGTCGTAGCCGCGATACACGTTCAAGCCGCTTTGGGCATCAAGGACCCGGTGAAGGAGACGCAGTGGCTGCAGGAAGCGGCCGACCGGACCGGGTGCCCCAAGGGCATCGTGGCCTACGCCAATCTAAAGGACCCCCGGGTCGAAGAGGTGCTGGAGCGTCACTGCCGATACTCCAACATGCGGGGTATCCGGGACTTTTCAGAGGGTGACTATCTGGTGGACCGGGCCTTTCACCGCGGCTATGCCCTACTGGAAAAGTTCCGCCTGGCCAGCAGCATGGATGTGAAGTGGGAGAACATGCATAAAGCGCGGGACCTGGCCCGTAAGTTCCCCCGCACTGCCATGGTGCTCGACCACTGCGGGCTTCCGGTGGCACGCACGAAGGAGTACTTCGAGGCCTGGAAGAAGGGCATCGCCACCTTGGCACAAGCTGAAAATGTAGTCTGTAAGATCTCGGGGCTGGGGATATATGACCAGAACTGGACCGTTGAGAGCATACGTCCGTGGGTGCTGTCGTGCGTCGAGACCTTCGGGCCCAAGCGGTGCATCTTTGCTACCAATTGGCCGGTGGACAAGCTGTTCAGCACGTACGACGCGTTGATAGACGCCTATGCACGGATAATCGCTGACTTCACCCCAGATGAGAAAATGGACATGTTCTCCAGGAACGCGCTGAGTTTGTACCGGATCAAGGCCTAAGCGAGGCCAAAGGAGTGCTATGAGACTCAAGGACAAGGTGGCATTGATTACCGGCGGCGCGGGCGGCATGGGCGCGGCGGAGGCGCGGCTGTTCGCTCAGGAAGGCGCGGCGGTGATGGTAAGCGACGTGAACGTGGAGGGCGGGAAGAAGGTGGTGGCGGAAATCGCGAAGAAGGGTGGCAAGGCGGCCTTTGTGGAGCACGATGTTACGAGCGAGGCGGAGTGGAAGGCGGCCATCGCCGAGACGGAGAGGCGGTTCGGGCGGCTTGAAATCTTGGTGAACAACGCGGGTATCTTCGTTACGAGCATCATCGAGAAGACACCGGAGGAGGAGTGGGACCGGCTGATGGACATCAACGGGAAGGGTGTGTTCTTCGGGGTCAAGCACGCCATCCCGGCGATGCGGCGGGTTGGAGGTGGGTCCATCGTGAACATCTCGTCCACGGCTGGCATCGTAGGCAGCACCCTGGAGGGGGCGTACACGGCGACCAAGGGCGCGGTGCGGCTGTTCACTAAGAGTGCTGCGTTGCAGGGGGCGAAGGACGGCATCCGGGTGAACTCGGTCCACCCCGGCGTGATAGACACGGAGATGCTGGCACCATTATTGACCGACAAGTTCCGGAAGTTCCTCCTGCAGCGCGTCCCTCTTGGCAGGCTGGGCACTGCCGAGGAGGTGGCGAAGGTGGTGCTGTTCCTGGCGTCGGACGATGCGTCGTACGTCACCGGCGCAGAGTTCGTCGTGGATGGGGGCGACATGGCGAAATAGGCAGGGCCCTTTGACAAGCTCAGGGCCAACGAATCTGAGCACGGGATGTTATGGGGTGAGACTCTGCAAGTAGCACAGAGCATCACCCCCACCTTAGTCCTCCCCCTCAAGGGGGAGGAGAATATGAAAGCAGTGGCCTTCTGAATAGAGCACAGCTTATTGTGCGGAGTCACTGGATGACCAGGGGTTGCTGGAGGCGTGGGTGAGGCTTAAGGATAAGGTGGCGTTGATCACCGGCGGCGCGCGTGGGATGGGCGCGGCGGAGGCGCGGCTGTTTGCCTGCGAGGGGGCCTGTGTGGTGGTCGCCGACGTGGTCGTGGAGCAGGGCGTCATCGTCGCCGACCATATCCGCGCGAAAGGCGGCAAGGCGTCCTTCGTGAAGCTGGACGTGACGAGCGAGAAGGACTGGGAGACGGCGGTGGAAGGTGCTGTCCGGAGCTATGGCAAGCTGAATGTGCTGGTGAACAACGCGGGCATCTACCGCACCGACCCATTGGAGCGCACGACGCTGCGGGAGTGGGACGAGGTGATGCGGATCAATATCACCGGAGCGTTCCTGGGCATCAAGCATGTCATCCCCGCGATGCGGCGAGCAAAGGGAGGCGCCATCGTCAACGTGTCGTCCACGACGGCGTTGGTCGCCAGCGGAAGGGGGAGCGCGTACGGGGCGTCGAAGGCCGCGCTGCTATCGCTGACCCGGCACGCCGCTGTGCAGCATGCTGCGGATGGCATCCGCGTCAATGCGCTGGTGCCAGGACCGGTGGACACGGAGATGATCGCCGCGAACATCCGGACGCCGGAGGGCAGGGCCGCCTCCATCGCACGCATACCCATGGGCCGGATCGCGTCGGCGGACGAACTGGCGTATGGGGCGCTGTTCCTGGCCTCCGACGAGTCGTCCTATATGACGGGCGCTCAACTCGTCGTGGACGGAGGGCTGACGGCGCAGTAGGGCCCTACCCTTCCCCCGCGACTTCGCCAGGGCCCTCCCCCAAAAATGGGGAGGGAGCATACCAACCCTAGCCGCCGGTGACGGTGACGGTGGCCTTCATGGGGTGGAACTGACAGAAGTACTCGAACTGGCCCACCTGGGTGAACTTGAAGCTGTAGGACTGGCCCTCAAGGAGGGCGTCGCTCTCCCATACCCTGCCGACGGCGCTAGAGGTGTGGGGCGCGGAGTCTCTGTTGATCCAGGTGACCGTGGTGCCGACGGGAATCGTGAGATTCTCCAGGGTAAAGTTCTTGATCTCAGAGACACGGCCCGTGGCCTGCGAATCGGTGGTGGCTGTCGGCTTCGGCTCAGGCTCGCGGGTTGGCTCAGGAGTGGCGGTCGCCTCGGGGACGACGGTGGGTTCCGTTCGGGGAGTGGCTTCGGCCACCGGAGTGGGTGTGTTCTCCCGCTCCATGCGGGCCTTCTCATCGGCCGTGACCACCTTCACCACCGCCTGCATCGTTCTCGGGTGGACGCGGCAGAAGTAAGGGTACTCGCCCGTTTCGGTGAAGGTGAAGGAGTAGCTGAGACCTGGGTTGAGGCTCAGGCTCTCGAAGAAGCGGGTCGGTTCCACAGGCGTGCCCGCCGAGGCGGTGTGGGGGATGGGGTCGGCGTTGGTCCAAGTGACCGTGGTGCCGACCTCGACGACGAGGTTGGGCAGTGTTGAACTCCTGATCTCGGCGGCCACCTGGGGGCCTGCCATGGCCTTTTCTTTCTCCATCGCCATCGCGGTAGCTTCGGCCACTTTTTCTCGCTCCATCGCCATCTTCTCAGTTTCGGCGGTGGCTTCCATCGCCCGCTTTTCGGTCTCGGCCGTAGCTTGCGTCACTCGCTTCTCGGCCTCGACGGTAGCTTCCATTGTTCCCTTTTCGGTCTCCGCCGTGGCTTCCATCGCCATCTTTTCGGCCTCTGCGGTGGCAGCCGCTATGCGTTCGCCGGCCTCTCCGGTGTCCACACCCCCACTCAGGGTGACGGTCACGGTGCCTTGCATGGAGGTGTGGATCTTGCAGAAGTAGGGGAAGGTGCCTTCCCGGTCGAAGGTGAAGGAGAAGGAGCCGCCCTGGTTGATGACGCCGCTGTCGAACACGCCGGACTCGGCGCCCGGGGCACCCGCGGTGACGGTGTGCGGGACGTTGTCTTTGTTCGTCCACGTCACGGAAACACCGACGGCAACGGCCAGGTCCTGGTGCCTGAAGTTGGCGATGTCGGCGGAGATTTGGGCCGCCATCCGCGCCGGCTGCGTGGGGATCTGTGTCGGCTCGACGCGGGCGATGGGTACAGGGGTCTCAGTGGGTCGGGCCGCCTGCGGCATGGGTGTGTTGAATGAAATGGTGACCGATTCGCCACATGCGGCGGCGACGGCGATGGCCAGTACTCCAAAAGGCAGCAGCCATCGGCGGCGGTGCCGTTTTTGGGATTGGTTACTCGGTGGGAGCAATCTGGACCTACCTCAGGCCGCCGAAGGGGGACTAATCGTGTCCTACCAAAGGGCTATTCTTATTGCCGAGGCGTAGGGTTGTCTGAACCCTGGGCGGCCAGTTTTCTTTTTACTTCCGTCCGCTCCCGCACCACGGACGCCAGGATGGCGATGCCCAGGATAGATACCACCACCAAAAGGGAGATGTGGACGGGAATCTTCTCGATGTTCGGTATCCCCGAAAGGATCATCTTCGCACCGACGAAGAGGAGGATGGCTGAAAGGCCGAGTTTCAGATAGCGGAAATAACCCAGCAAGCCCACCAGCACGAAGAAGATGGCGCGGAGCCCCAAGATGGCGAAGCCGTTCGAGGTATAGACGATGAATGGGTCCTGGGAGATGGAGAGCACGGCGGGGATGGAGTCGAGCGCAAAGATTAGGTCGGTGGTTTCCACGACGAGCAATACAACGAAGAGCACCGTGGCCATCAGCTTGCCGTTCTGACGGACAAAGAGCTTCGCGCCGTGGTACTCCGTCGTCGTCGGGAAGACCTTCTTGAACAGCCGCACCACCAGGTTTCGCTCTGGGTGCACTCCGCCTTCTTTGGAGGTCGCTAGTTTGTAGCTGGTCAAGACGAGGAAAGCGCCGAATACGAAGACCATCCAGTGGAGCGCCTCCAGGAGGGCGACCCCAGCGACAATCATGGCGCCACGCATCACCATGGCGCCGAGGATGCCCCAAAAGAGCACCCGGTGCTGGTGCTCTGAGGGCACTTTGAAGTAGGTGAAGATGACCGCGAAGACGAAGAGGTTGTCAACGCTGAGCGACTCTTCGATGAGGTATGCGGTCAGGAACTCATTGCCCTCTTTAGTGCCGATCCAGATATACACTGCCGCAGCGAAGCCAAGGGCGAGCGCAACCCACAAGAAGGTCCATGCTAGGGCTTCCTTGAAGTGGATAGCGTGGGCCCGCCGGTGGAAGACGCCCAGGTCCACCGCCAGCACCGTTACGATGATGACGCCGAAGACGATCCACAGAACTGTACGTGCATCCACCGCTTCAAACCTCGCTGGCGGTTCGGGCAACAAAAAAAACCTTCAACCGTTTGTGGTCAAAGGTCTCAGACGTCCCGACCTTAGGGCGGGATGGCTGGTCCGGGCCCACCGCAGACGGGCCGTGCTGACGAACCAAGCCGGGAGTGTGGTCCCCGCTTACTCCCCTTTGCTCGCCCAATAGGTTATCCCAGGGTGCCGTGCCAGTCAATTCAATGCCATTGGGCTTTGGGGCGAACATCTGCTGAGCGAGGGGCCTAGAACCCCCGGCGGATCTGAACGTTATACTCCTGGGTCCGGCCGCCAACCGTCACTTTGGCCTGCCGCGTCTCGGTCGAATGGGGCGCCCCCGGTGTCAGGTGCTCGAACAAGGGCTTGCCCTGCTCGTCCGTCACCTCGTAGTCTTCGCCGTCCACGACGATGCTGATGCTCCCTGCCGAGGCGGCCGCAGCCTCGCGGTCGAGCGAGCGCAGTAGCGACTCCTCTTCTCTCAGGACTGCGTGAGCGTCTTCGATAGAGACCTTTTTGAACGCGACGGTGTCGCCTGGCGCCGCTTGCGCTACCCTGCCGACATCAGAGCTAATCACCGTAGCAATCTTGGTATAGCCACCGGTGGAGCCACGGTCAGCCAGGAGAATGATAGGCAGCCCATCGCCAGGAATCTGGATGGCGCCGAGAGGGGAGCCGTCGGAGATGATGTCCGGGCCCCGTTTGTGCTTCAAGACGGGGCCTTCCAGCCGGTATCCGACTCTGTCCGACGTCGCCGACACGGAGTATTTGGCATCGAAAAGGGTGGCAATGGCCTCGCCGGTGAAGGCGCTGTCCTGGGGGCCTAGGATGACACGGAGATCGTGGTGGTGTCCGTAGTGGACCGGCTCAAGGTCTTCAGGCAGCCTGCGTTCTCGCAGCTCGCGGCCAGGCTCCAGCGGCAGCACGGAGAGCCGGTCGCCCGCCTTGAGGGCACGGCCCTGAAAACCGCCGATCCCACTCTTGAGGTAAGTCGAGCGGCTGCCCATGAGGATGGGCACTTCTATCCCACCCGCCAGGGCGAGATAAGCGCGGAAGCCGTCCTGCACACCTTCGGACGCGAGCACACTGTCTTTCTGGACCCTGATGGAGCACCAGCGTGGGAGCTGCTCACCATCGAGCGTGAAACCCAGGTCTCCTCCCGTTACGGCGATGAGTGTCTCCCTGAGGAAACGCAGTCTTGGCCCCGCAGCGGTCATCTCTAGACATGCGGAGTTCTGGTCATTGCCAGCCAAGATGTTGGCGGCGCGCAGCGAGAAGACGTCCATCGCGCCGGAGACCGATACGCCGAACCGCTGGTACCCGTACCGGCCGCGGTCTTGGACCGTGGTCAAAAGGCCGGGTTCGAGGACTTCAAAGACCTCTTCGTTCACTCCGCCACCTCGGTGACAACCGTGTATTCGCCCTTCTGAATCTTCTGGGCCAACTCCAGGTACTCCTGCTCCGAGACCAGCGGGACAAACCTGATGTAGTCACCTGCACGAACAAGTGCTGGTGGATTGCGGCTAGGATCGAATAGTTGGAGGGGCGTCCGACCGATGAGCCGCCAGCCGCCTGGACTGGCTACGGGGTATACGCCGGTCTGCGCCTCAGCGATGCCGACCGAGCCGGCCGGAATCCTGACCCGGGGTGTCTGCAGCCGTGGGGTGACCAGCTTCTTCGAGAGGCCCCCCAAGTATGGGAAACCTGGGGCGAAGCCCATCATGTACACCAGATAATCGGTGCCGGAGTGGAGTTTGACCACTTCATCGGGTGTCAACTCATTGTGCTTGGCGACGAACTCCAGGTCGGGCCCGTATTCGCCACCATACAACATTGGGATGAGGACGACTTTTGGGCTTTCGACCTTGATGTGGTCCAGGCCACGCGCCACCTCCTCGACGGTGGCTGTCAAGTGTTCGTAGGAAATCTTGAGCGGCTCATACTGCACCAGAAGTGAGCGGTAGGTTGGCACCATGTCCACCAGGCCTGGCACCTTGCGGTTCTCGATGGCGAGCATCAGGTTGCGCACCAAGGCGTTTATCTCCGGTTTGATGGCGTCGCCCAACTCGACGACCACCGCTCTGTCGCCCGCGGGGAGAAAAGTAGGCTTCTCAGCCATCTAACGCTGACTCCAGGAAAGGGGAAAAGGGAGATGCCTCACACCAACTGCCCTAGTGGGACGATTTTGACGCCTGCAGCCTCGAGTTCCTGGCGGACGCGTTTGGCCATCTCCACGGCGCCGGGGGTGTCGCCGTGGAGGCAGATGCTCTCGGCGTGAACTTCGATCTCGGCACCATTGATGGCCTTCGCCACGCCCTTGGTGACCATGCGCAGGCTGCGCTCGGCGACCTCGTCGGCATCGTGGATGACTGAGCCAGGTTTTGAGCGGGAAACCAAAGTGCCGTCGGGGTTCAATGCACGGTCGGCGAATATCTCGCGGGCGACTCGCAGGCCCATGTCTTCGGCGATCTTGATCCATTTCGAACCCGCCAGAGCCAGCAGCACCAGGTCGGGCTGAACCTCCAAGACAGCCTCGCAGATGGCACGGGCCAGAGCCTCATCGTTCACCGCCTGGTTGTACATGGCACCGTGTGGCTTCACGTGTTGAAGCTTCTTGCCCTTCGTGAAGGCCTGGAGCGCTCCAATCTGATAAACGACGTCACACTTGACCTCTTCGGGGGATAGGGACATGTTCCGGCGTCCGAAGCCCACCAGGTCGGGATAGCTGGGGTGCGCACCCACAGCTACGCCCTGTTCTTCGGCAATGCGCACGGTCTTCTGCATCCAGACGGGGTCGCCCGCATGGAATCCACAGGCGATGTTGGCTGACGAGATGTGCTTGATGACGTCCTCGTCGTAGCCCATCTTGTACATCCCGAAGCTTTCGCCCATGTCGCAATTGAAATCGATCTTGTTGGCCATGCTGTACCTCGCAGAGAGCCGGGCATCGAACTAAGCCAGTTCGTACCAGAGAGTCCATTATAAGAGGAGGCCATTCTGGGTGCCACCTTATGCACCTTGTAGTACAATCAGCGGCGTCGCCCGCATATGCCTGCCGGGAGGGTTGTGTCATAGACCAGGCCACCATAGAACGAGCGCTCATCCTGACCGCCATCGGCGCGGGGACCGCCCTCGCGGTCTTGATTTTTCTCACGATTTTCGTCCAGGCGTCGGGGCTGCTCATCAACCTCCCGCACGCCTGGTCGGCCCGCCGGCGCGCCGGACGGGTCCCTGTAGCTGAGGCCGAGACACGCGAGCAGGCGGAGAGGGCCTTGGCCGCAGTCGTAGCCGTTGGCGCGCTGCTGGCCGAACCGCGCCGTGCCAGCCGGTCAGGCGTTCAGGCCGGCAACGCCCCTCCATAGGGCCGAACTGTGACCCACACTCTTCCGAGAGCAGGACAGCGACTTGTCTGACCTCCGCGATTTCCTCAGCGCCTCTAGCATCACGAACATAGACTGGCGCAACGGCGTCATGCTGTGCGTCGGACTTGTCTTCGTCTATGCCGCGATCCGGCGTGGATGGGAGCCCTACCAGCTCCTACCCATCGGTATCGGCATCCTCATCGCAAACATGAACCTCATCGGTCTCAGCAATGCCGACGTCTCCGCCACGGAACAGCAGTCGGGCATCATCGGCTTCCTGTACAACTTTGGACCGAACCTAGCCAATGTTCTTCCGCCCCTCATCTTTCTTGGCCTTGGCGCCATGACCGATTTCGGCCCGCTCATCGCCAATCCCAAGCTGCTGCTCCTAGGCGTAGCTGCTGCAGCGGGTACGTTCCTGGCTTTCTGGGGGGCCCTGATTGTCAACCTCATCAACGGGTCGGAGGTCTTCAACCTACACCAAGCGGCCTCCATCGGACTTGTCGGCTCTGCGGATGGCCCGACGACCATCTTCACCGCCGCCAAGTTGTCGCCGGAGATTCTCGGCATCACCGCCGTGGTGGCGTACATGTTCGTGGCGGCCGCGCCGGTCATCCAGCCGCCCATCATGAGGCTACTGACCACCAGGAAAGAGCGCGCGATGGTGATGGAGGCGCCGCGAGAGGTGTCCAAGACAGAGAAGCTGCTTTTCCCTGCACTGGCCATGGTGCTCATCGTGCTATTCGTGCCGCAAGCCGCCGCTCTGGTGGCGATGTTCATGATGGGGAACCTGTTCAGGGAGAGTGGCGTCGTGCCCCGCATCACCCAGGCCGCCACCAACGAGCTTTTCAACATCGCCACCATCTTCCTCATGCTGGCCGTAGGTACACGCCTCTCCGCGGAAGCGGTCTTCTCCTGGCACACCCTCATCATCTTCGCGCTTGGCCTGCTCGCTTTCGTTTTCGCCACGGCTGGCGGAGTGATATGCGCCAAAGTGATGAACCTGATATCCAGGGAGAAGATCAACCCGCTGGTGGGGGCGGCGGGCATCTCGGCGGCGCCGAACGCAGCCAGGGTTGTTCAGAAAGTCGGGCAAGAGGCCAATCCGAACAACTTCCTGTTGGCCCACGCCACCGGGCCTAACGTGGCCGGCATCGTAGGCTCCGTGGTCGTCGCGGGTGTGTTCATAGCGGGATTGTGAAATGCCGACAACGCTGAAGGTCAAGATAGGCGTTCGCTGGTACACCGTGCAGGTCGGCGACCTGGATGCACCTGTCGTTGAGGTGTTGGTGGATGGCCATCCTGTCCAGGTTGAAGTAGAACGCCTTGCCGCCATAGAGCGCGAGGCCATTTATCCCCAGGTGCAGGCAGTGCGAGTCGCGGGGCCGAAGCCCAAGGCGGCGAGGCCGTCGCGGCCCGAGGTAGACCGTTCCATGGGGTCAGGCCCGCGGCCCGTCAAGACCTTTCGCTCGCCGATGCCGGGCGTCATCATCTCGGTGGCGGTGAAGGCAGGGGACCAGGTGGTGCCAGGCGACGCCGTCTGTGTGCTGGAAGCGATGAAGATGCAGCAGACGCTGAGGGCCGAGTGGGCCGGCGTCGTCAAGGCGTTGCACGTTCAGGCAGGCAAGCAGATCCAGGGCGGCGACCCAATCTTGGAGCTCGAGTAAACTCTGAGAAGGAGGGAGCGCCATGAAAAAGTCCAACAGGCTGGCGATTGACGGTGGAGTTCCGGTTGTCAAGGATTCCTTGCCATCGGGCGTTTCGGGTCCCAGTGTTGTGGACGAGGAGGAGGTTGAAGCAGTCGCCAGATTGCTGCGCAGCCAGAAGCTGTTCCGCTACCGCCCGGACAGCGAGTGCAATCTACTGGAGCTTGAAGCTGCCGAATTGCTGGGAGTGAAGTACGCTCTGGCTGTGAACTCAGGTACGGCGGCCCTCGTCTGCGCTATGAAGGGCGTCGGCCTGGGACCTGGCGACGAGGCTATCGTGCCCGGCTACACGTACATCGCCACGGTGGCGGCGGTGGTGGCGGCCGGCGCGGTGCCTGTCATCGCGGAGATAGATGACTCCCTGGGCCTCGACCCGTCCGACGTAGAGAGAAAGATCACGAAGTACACCAAGGCCATCGTGCCGGTGCACATGCGCGGTGTGCCCAACCGGCTAGACTCCATCCTGACCCTAGCGCGCCGCCACAGGCTCAAGGTGGTAGAGGACTGTAGCCAGTGCGTGGGAGGAGCCTACAAAGCGCGGCGCGTCGGCACATACGGCGATGTAGGCACATGGAGCCTGAACTATTACAAGACTATCAGCACCGGCGAGGGCGGGCTCTTGTACACCAATGACCGAGATGTCTTCGAACGAGCTTGCTTCGCGTCAGACCCAGGACTGCCCATGTGGGGCGGTGAGGACAGCCGGGGTATCGAGTTCCACCAAGATCCCTTCCCAGGCGAGACCTATCGCCCCAGTGAGTTAGTGGGCGCGGTGGGCCGCGTGCAATTACGCAAACTGGATGGCGTCCTCGCCCACCAACGGAGGCTTAAGAAGGCATTCCTTGCAGAGCTGGACGAGCCGAGAGCCTACCGGCTCCAGCATGTTGACGACCCTGCTGGTGACACAGGTGTCTCGGCGGGTGTCATCGTGCAGGACGAAGAGCTGGCACGGGGCTATGCGCATGCCCTCAAGGCCGAGGGCGTGCCAGTCGGCACCATCTACAACGCCGGCATCCCCGACAGGCACATCTATAGCGCATGGGACTCCATCCTCAACAAACGCTCGCACCATCCGTCGGGCTACCCATGGAAGGACCCAGCGTACAGAGGCGATGTCCAATACTCCAAGGACATGTGTCCGCAGACGTTGGACCTCCTGGGGCGTACCCTGCTGTTGAACTTCAACATGAACATGGCTGAGGAGCACGCGCGGGCGATGGCGAGGGCGCTGAACAAGGTGGATGCGGCCCTGGGTACGTAGCTAGGCCTACTGCTTGAATTGAGCTACCCATGCGTCGGGCGGCGCTGCGGGAGCCACAGCGGTGAGATGCCCCAGCCCCGCCACATAGATGTTCCCGTTGCTGTCCACCGTGATGTCGAAGGCGAAGTCGTCGGCGGCCGAGCCGAACTGGACGGTCCACAGTGCCTCTCCCTCAACGTCGAACTTGGCGGCAAAGGCGTCGAATCCACCCTTGTTGGCGTAACGCCTGAAAGCACCGTCCGTCCGCCCTGCGACGTACACGTTGCCTTCGCCGTCCACTGCGACGCCTGAAGCCATGTCGCTTCCCGTCGTGCCGAACTGGACGGTCTTGAGCAGTTGGCCCGCAGGGTCGAACACCAGCAGGAAGGCGTCGAGGAAGCCGCCGATACGCACCTGGCCTTCCCATATTCCCCTGGTCGAGCCTACGATGTAGAGGTTGCCGGCCTTGTCCAGCGCGGCGCTTATGGCCGCATCGCCTCCGATGGAGCCGTACTCGCGGCTCCACAACTCTGTGCCTGCCACGTCGTACTTGCCGACGAACACGTCCCCGCTGCCGATGTGGTCGGTGCCTGGGAGTGGGCCGAGCGTGGAGCCGACGAGATAGACGTTGCCTTGCTTGTCCACCACCACAGACGTGGCGCCGTTCCCCTCGTCTGAACCAAGCTGCTGCGTCCACGCGGATGAACCCGCAGCATCGAAGCGGCGGACGTAGTTGTCGGCCAGGCTGGCGTTCTCTTCGCCTGGGAAGGCGCCGGAAGTGCTGCCGCTGATGAAGACACTGCCCTCGTTGTCCACCGCCACGTCCTCCCCCCAGTCCAGTTCGTCGGTGCCGAACTGGCGAAGCCATACCTCTCCACCGTCGGCGGCATAGACCGCAACGAAGGCATCGCCTCCTCCGGCGTCAACCTGGCCGGGCACGACGCCCTCGACGCGCCCGGCGACGTACACGCGGCCATCTTCGTTCGCTGCAACGCCCTCCGTGGCATCCTCACCCTCGGTGCCGAACTGGACCGTCCACTGCTCCTCACCGGTCGGGCTGAACTTGCGGACGAAGGCGTCGTGGCCACCCCGGTTCGGCTCGCCGGTCAGGGCTCCGGTCGTCCAGCCTCCCACGATGACGTTGCCGGAGCCGTCCACGGCCACCGTCGAGGCGCCGTCATCACCTGGCGAGCCGAACGTCTGCGACCAGCCCATCGCTGGCGGCAGTTCGGTGCCGCTTGGCAACGAGGCCGTAGTGGAGCAGGCCGAGGGCAGCATCAGCGCGAAGGCGAGCACGACAGCCAGGAATCGTGGGATTTGGATGGGGAAATAGTACAAACTTACCCTCGCACGTCGTCGGGTGATTATAGCGTGTACGTCGCCCACAGCCTCGCCCGGTCATCCGTGCGTTGCGGCGCGGTGCGGTTCCGAATACAATCTGGCTGGCCGCAGCGGATGCGAGCGATGCCGGAGGTGGTCTGTGAAATGGAGATGACGACCCTAGGGAAGACGGGGTTGAAGGTGAGCCGCCTGGGTGTCGGCCTAGTGGAGATAGGCTTCCAGCTGACCGGAGACAAGGTCCAACAGGCCGGACACATCCTGAATGCGGCCCTGGACGGAGGTATCAACTTCCTGGACACCGCTGAGTGCTACGGCGTCAGCGAGGAGCTTATCGGGCAGACGGTGGCTCACCGCCGCCACGAGTTCGTCTTGGCCACCAAGACGGGCCACGCCGCAGGCGATTACACCGGAAAGCCCTGGACCGCTGACGCTGTTCGGCACTCTATCGAGCGGAGCCTGCGCCGCATGAAGACCGACTATCTCGACATTGTGCAGCTTCATGCCTACGACGTCTTCGGGCTGGCGCCCGGCGACGTCATCCAGGCTGCGCTGGAAGCCAAGCGCGCGGGCAAGGTGCGTTTCGTGGGCTACAGCCAGGAGAACGCCGAGGCGCTGTGGGCCGTCGAGTCGGGCCTGTTCGACACCCTTCAGACCGCATTCAGCATCGTGGACCAGAAGGCCCGGTACGAGATTTTCCCCAAGGCGATGGCCAGGGGCATGGGGATCATAGGAAAGCGGCCCATCGCCAACGCCATGTGGGGCCGCCCTATGGCGCCGAAGGACTACTACGGCGGCGACGGAGTGGCCGAGCAGTATGCCGCGCGTTCGGCCCTCATGCTGGCCGACAGCCCCATACCCGGCGCGCCGCCCAACAACGTCTTGACCTCGTTGGGCTTCGTCCTGGGTCATCCAGAGGTGCACACCTCCATCGTCGGCACCCGCAACGCGGAGCACATGAAGTCGAACGTCGAGATGGTGAACACCCAGCTTCCCCTGCCCAAAGAGACTATCGAGGAGCTTCACCGGCGCTACGACAACGTAGGCCGCCACTGGCGCAGCATCGACTAGAGCCATCCGGGTCATCGGAGCCGCGTGCTACGATGGATGGCGGTTGGCCCAGCGGCAGCCCAGAATCTATCTAGCTTGAAGCATGGAGTGAGCATGGCTACCAAGACCGAAGCACCAGCGAAGAAGTACAAGGTGGTGGGCACACGCCCCGCCAGGCACGACGGGTTGGATAAGGTCACAGGCCGGGCCAAGTACGGCGCCGACATCTTTCTTCCGGGACTGCTCCACGGCAAGGTGCTCCGCAGCCCCCACGCTCACGCCGTCATCAAGTCCATAGACACGTCGAAGGCCGAGGCGCATCCCGAGGTACGTGCCGTGGTCACCGCCGCCGACCTTGTGCCGGGCGTGCGTGTCGGCAGCAGGCAGTACCTCGGCCAGAACTGGACCGAGAACGTCATCGCCCGTGGCAAAGTGCTCTACAAAGGCCATGCCGTCGCCGCCGTCGCGGCCACCAACCTCCATGACGCAGAGGAGGCCCTGGCTCTCATCAAGGTCGAGTACCAGCCGTTGCCCGGCGTCTTCACCGCAGAGGAGGCCACGAAGCCCGGCGCGCCTGCCTTGCACCCAGACATGATCCAGGTCGGAATGCTCCCCGACGACGAGGCGCTGGGGCCGAACCTGTCCGTCCACGAGCGGTACAAGCTCGGCGACATGGAGAAGGGCTTCAAGGAAGCCGACCTCGTTGTCAAACGCGAGTTCCGCACCAAATCTGTGCACCAGGGCTACATCGAGCTCCAGAACGGCACCGCATGGTGGACGCCCGACGGCGTCACCATCTGGTGCAGCAGCCAGGGTCACTTCGGCATCCGCGACCAGGTTGCCCGTATGACGGGCCTGCCTCTGTCCAAGATTAAGGTCATCCCGATGGAGATTGGCGGCGGCTTCGGCGGCAAGCTGCCCGTCTACCTCGAACCGCTGGCAGCTGTTCTTTCTAAGAAGAGCGGCCGGCCCGTAAAGATGACGATGTCCCGCGCCGAGGTGATGGAGGCCACAGGCCCCACGTCCGGCAGCCTCATGCGCATCAAGATGGGCGCGAAGAAGGACGGTCGCATGACCGCCGCCCACGCCTGGTTCCTCTTCGAGGCGGGGGCGTTCCCCGGCGCGCCCATCACCGCGGCAGCGGCGGCGGTGTTCGCGCCATACAAGCTCGACAACGTGCAGGTTGACGCCTACGACGTGGTGGGCAACAAGCCCAAGGCCGCGCCGTACCGCGCGCCCGGCGCGCCCATCGTCGCCTTCGCCGCCGAGCAGGTGGTGGACGAACTCGCCGTGAAGCTGGGTATGGACCCCATGGACCTGCGCATCAAGAATGCCCCCGTGGAGGGCGACCGGCGCGCCGACGGCGTGGTGAACGGGCGCATCGGCGCCCTGGAGACGATGCAGGCGGTGAAGGCGCACCCGCACTACAAGGCGAAACTGGCGAAGAACGGGAGGAACGGCAGGGTGCGCGGGCGCGGCGTCGGGATGGGCTTTTGCCGCAATAACTCCGGCCCCGCCTGCGTGACGGCCAACGTCATGGCCGACGGCACCGTGAGCCTGGTCGAGGGCTCGGTGGACATCGGCGGCTCCCGTACCGCGGTGGCCCAGATGTTCGCCGAGGTGCTGGGCCTGCCCGTGGAGAGCGTTAACCCCTCCATCGGCGACACCGACGCCATCGGCTTCACGTCCATCACGGGTGGTAGCGGCGTCGCGTACAAGTCCGGCTGGGCCGCCTACGAGGCCGCCAATGACGTCAGGCGGCAGATGGTTGCCCGAGCGGCCCGTGTCTGGGAGAAGCCCGAGGCCGAAGTGGAGTACGCCAACGGCACGCTCCAACACAAGTCCGACCCGGAGTTGCGCATGACCTTCAAGGAGCTGGCGGCGATGCTCAACGACACCGGCGGTCCCATCGTCGGACGGGCCAACATGAACCCCGGCGGCTCCACCGGCTCCTACTCCGCCAACATCGTGGATGTGGAAGTGGACACCGAGACCGGGAAGGTGGACGTGCTGCGCGTCACGGCCTTCCAAGACGTCGGATTCGCCGTCCACCCCAGCTATGTCGAGGGCCAGATTCAGGGCGGAACGGCCCAAGGCATCGGCTGGGCGCTCAACGAGGAGTACTTCCTGGCCGACGATGGCAGGATGCTGAACTCGTCGCTCCTAGACTATCGCATGCCTACCGCGGTCGACCTGCCGATGATCGAGGCGGCGCTAGTGGAGGTGCCAAACCCCAAACATCCCTTCGGCGTCAAGGGCGTCGGGGAAGCCAACCTCTCGGCACCTCTGGCTGCAGTCGCCAACGCCATCCACGACGCCACGGGCGTCCGCCTGCGCGGGCTTCCCATGAACCCGGCCGCCGTCCTCAAGGCGCTGAAAGAGCGGTAGCCACAAGTCCAAACCAGCCGCTCACCAGAACTTAACTCGTGCTCGATTGCTGATACTGCGTTGTTCCATATGGCGTGCGGCGAAGCAGGCTAACGTTTCGGTTCCGCGTGTTTTCCGAGCTTTACTCTCTCCAGAGGGACACCGCATTCACTCTGATCTCTCTAACCGGCCTTTTCGAGGGATGAGGTTTTTGTAGTCCCACTGGACTTCTCTCGCCTCAACTAACCAGCGCCCAAGCCTGTCCGTGTCAACTTGTTCGACGGCAGTGTATCGCGCTTCAGCGGCTTTGAAAGTCCCTTCCTTTTACAGTCCCTTCTCCTTGAAGGACTGACCACTCCAGAAGAGTAGGCGTACGCAATCCTTGAGCTTGCTGTACCCGACGATAGGATTCCCCTCGAGAAACCATACCGGATGGGCGTGCCATATCTTGTTCTCAGACCCAGGAAGCTTGTGGTCAATCTGCTCTGCAAGAAGCCGGCAAATCGCCCGATTGCTCGGCACCTGCGCGTTATTGTAGGCCTTCGTGTCCGAGTGCATTACGACCTCCACATTCCCGTGTAAGGGAGACTTCTCTAAGTAAGGAAGCTCCCGTGCCGTCCCTATCGCGCGCCCCAGCCGCCGTCCATGAGGAGGGCGTGGCCGTTGACGTAGGAGGCGGCATCGGAGCAGAGCCAGGCGGCCGCCTCGGCGACCTCCTCCGGCGTGGCGATACGGCCCGCGGGGTGCATGTCGCCGATGACCTGGTCGGCCTCGGCTTGGGGCTTAGTCAGGCCGTACAGCCGGTAGTGCATGGGCGTCCTGATGCTGCCGGGGCAGACGGAGTTGATGCGGATGCCCTTATCCGCGTACTCCAGTGCCGCCGACTTCGTGAGGCCGACGACGGCGTGACGCGTGGCGACGTACGCGGGCAGGCCCGCGCCGCCAAAAATGCCGTTCCCCGAAGACATGTTCACGATGGCATAGCCTGTTGTGTGCTCTGATGGTGATGGACGGGGGGACCGAGATACTTCCTCCCCATTGAGGGGGGAGGATTGAGGTGGGGGTGAAGTCTCACCCCCATCCTTCACCTTCCCCCCTCGAGGGGGAAGGGAGTAGGTGCCCTCCACACGGCCTAGCGCCACCAGAGGGCTGCCTTGCTTGAGCATCTGGGCTATCTCGTACTTCAGGCAGAGCCAGACGCCCTTGAGGTTCACGGCCATCGTCTGGTTCCAGTTCTCGAACGCGCACTCGGCGGTGCGGCCCACCACGCCCTCGATGCCCGCGTTGTTGAAGGCGTAGTCCAGCCGCCCGAACCGGGCCACTGCCGCCTCCACCATCGCCCGCACCTGTGCCGCGTCGGACACGTCGGCCTGGACGAAGATGGCCTCACCGCCAGCCTCGCAGACGGCCTGGGCGGCAGCCTCGCCCTCCTTGACCCGCCGCGCCGCCAGCACGACTTTGGCACCACGTTTGGCGAACACCAGGCCGACCGCGGCCCCGACGCCGGAGCTGCCGCCCGTGATGAGCGCCACCTTGCCCTCCATGTCCTTCATGGCAGAGAAAGCGTACAGCGTCCGGGGGTCACGGTCTAGGGTTCGGTGAGGTGGGGACTGGACGGTAACTCCCTTCCCCCTCTGAGGGGGGAAGGCGCAGGATGGGGGTGATATGTGGCTCCCGAGGGGTGCTGTACCCCCACCTCAGTCCTCCCTCCCCCTCAAAGGGGTGGAAGAAAGATGCCCACGCCCCGTCCCGACCGCCTACGCCACGTCGCGCCGTTGACTCACCTATGGGCCGTTGTTACACTCCGGAACGCCGCTCCGGTGACGTCGGGGCGAGTCTTGTTTTCGGGAGGGCATGATGCCCCCATCGGACATGGCCGGGAAGGTACAGACCGTCCTCGGCCCCATCGAGCCGCAATCGCTCGGTGTCACCATGACCCACGAGCACCTGCTCATAGACCTGATGAGCTACTTCACCATGCCGGAAGAGGCCAGCACGCGCTGGTACGCTGACCGGCCCATCACCATGGACATCCTGGGCAAGATAGGGCAGGTCTGGTACATCAACAAAGCCAACCTCCAGCAGTACGACCTCTCGTTCGCCATCGAGGAGGTGCTGCAGTACAAGTATGCGGGCGGCAATGCCATCGTGGACACCACCAGCGTTGGCCTGGCCCGCGACCCCCTAGCCCTGGCCCGCATCGCCCGCGCCACTGGCCTCAACGTCGTCATGGGCGGCAGCTACTACATCCCCATCTCTTATCCCGCGGGGATGGAGAAGAAGACCGAGACACAGATCGCGGACGAGATTATCAGCGACATCACCGTGGGCGTCGGCGACACGGGTGTGAAGACCGGCGTCATCGGCGAGGTGGGCTGCATGTACCCTCTGAGCGAGACCGAGAAGCGCGTCCTGCGCGGCTCCGCCTACGCCTCCATCGAGACCGGCTGCCCCATCACCATCCACCCCGGCTTCCACAACGACTCGCCTCACGAGATCCTCGAGGTCCTCACGGAGGCGGGCGCCGACCCGAAGAACATCATCATGGGCCACATCGGCCCGACCGTGCGCGACCTCGCCATCCTCAAGGACCTAGCCCAGAGCGGCTGCTACATCCAGCACGACCTGTTCGGCTTCGAACTCAGCGACCTGGAGTACATGGGCGAAGTGGGCGTGTCCATCAGCGACGTGCAGCGCATGGAGCGGCTGGAGTTCCTGATAGACGGCGGCTTCCTCGGCCAGCTCCTGGTGGGCCAGGACGTTTGCCAGCTGTGGCAGTACCGGCGCTACGGCGGCAAGGGGTACGCGCACATCCTCGAGAACATCGTCCCCCGGATGCGCAAGCGCGGCTTCACCGAGCAGCAGGTCCACGCCATCCTCGTGGACAACCCCGCCCGCGCTCTCGCCTTCAAGCCCGCGAAGGCCACCAGGAAGTCCGCGAAAGGCCGGAAAGGGTAGGGGACGGCGACCCCTTGCCCCATCGGGGAGAGGGCCTTGGAGCCAACCCAGTTGCACCAAGGGGTGAGGGTGGAGCACCGTCAACCTGACGTGCTAGGATAGTGTCTGCGAGCCAACGTAGCTCAGTGGTAGAGCAGCGGTTTCGTAAACCGCAGGTCGTGGGTTCAAATCCCCCCGTTGGCTCCACGTTTTTCAAACGAGGCCACGCAGCCGTCGCTAGCCCTGGTACCGCTGGGCGATGTACCTATCGTCCAGCTTCCACCACTCCTCGAACAGCAGGACCGAGATCACGTAGTGGATGCCCAGCCCGATGCCCCAGAACACGAGGGGCATAATGAACCACAGTGTCCCATCGTCCTTGATGAAATAGACCAACGCGTTCCAGGCGCCTAGGAAGGCGTTGCCAAGGAGATACGCGAGGGCATGGAAAAGAAACGTCTTCCGCGCGCGGTACCGGCGGAGATCTTTCTTGGTGGCTATGTACGCCGCCAGCTTCTTGATGGTCTCATCGTCCAGCGGCATGGAAGTTATTTTCGCATAGCCGTGTAGGCAGTTCTATCACGCCAGGTCGCCTCGTGCGCTTGAACGAATGCCGTTGGTACGCACTGCCGTGCTTGCCATGCGGCAGCTTGGGTGGCAGAATATGGCTCGCCTGAAAGGCTTAGCGCGTAGTCCGTAGCCCAGGAGGCAGCCCGTTTGATGACCAAGGACGAGGTGGTGAAGAAGGCGAAGGAGCAGGGGGTCAAGCTCGTCTTTTTCCTCTACTGCGACAACGCCAACCTCATCCGCGGCAAGGCCGTCAACGCCACGCGGCTGGCGGGCCGCCTGGAGTCGGGCGTCGGCCTCACCGTTGCCCAGCAGGCCGCCGCCGACATGGAGGTCATGGCCAAGATCCCTGGCATGAGCGCCGCGGGCGAGGCCCGCATCATGCCCGACCCATCCACCTACGTCCAGATGCCCTGGGCGCCCTCGCGCGGGATGGTCATCGGCGACCTCGCGCAGCTCGACGGCACCGAGTGGGCCTGCCCGCGCACGTTTCTCAAGCGCATGGTGGCCAGGGCCGAGCAGGCCGGGCTGCGCATCATGATCGGCCTGGAGCCCGAGTGGTACGTGGCCCGGCTGGAGGACGGCAAGTACGTTCCCCTGGAGCACAGCCAGTCCTTCCACATGCTGGGCACCAACTTCTACATCCCCTTCATCGACGAGGTCATTGCCACGCTGGAGCAGATGGGGATGCAGGTCGAGACCTACTACACCGAGACGGGGCCGGGCCATCAGGAGATCGCGCTGCGCTACGGCGATGCCTTGCGGTCAGCGGACAACCACGTGTACTACCGCGAGGCGGTGCGCGGGGTGGCGCTCAAGCATGGCCTGTATGCCTCGTTCACGCCCAAGCCATTCCCCGCCGAGGCGGGCGCGGGTTGCCACGTCCACCTCAGCGCGTGGGACAAAAAGGGCGAGCGCAACCTCTTCTACGCCTCCAAGAAACAGTACGCTTTGAGCGAGGTCGGCTGGCAGTTCCTGGCGGGCGTCATGGAGCACCTGCCCGGCCTCATGGCCCTGACCTGCCCCAGCGTCAACAGCTATCGCCGTATCGGCCTCGGCTCGTGGGCGGGCTCCCACCTTTGCTACGGCCCCGATAATCGCGCGGCCGCCATCCGCATCCCGTCAACCTACCGTGGGAACGAGATGGGCAGCGCCAACATCGAGGTCAAGGTCACCGACAATAGCTCCAACCCCTACCTCGCCATCGGCGGCATCATCGCAGCGGGCCTGGACGGCATCGCGCGCGGGCTGAACCCCAAGCCGGGACAGAACCTCGACGCCGACCCGATGGACGTGCCCGAAGCTGAGTTGGCGCGCCGGGGCATCGTCCGCCTGCCGATGGACGTGGCCGAAGCTGTCGAGGAGCTGGAGAAGGACACGTTCCTCACCGATGCCATGGGTCCGCTGCTCGCCGACTCCTACATCGCCGTGCGCAAGGCCGAGTGGGAGCACTTCGCTAAGCGCGACGATGCCTTCGAACTCGAGCGCCACTTCTATAAGTATTAACAGCATCAGGAGTTATGTCCGATAAGTTGGGTTACTCCTATCCGAGTCTGTACACTACTTGGGAACAGCGGATACCCTGGCATAGGCGCTCTTGGGGATAACTTTGGGTCCAGGGCCACGCCCTGGCTTTGGTAAACTCTTTGCTGGCGTCGTAGAATCTACCCGCTATTTTCTTGCGCGACCAAACCAAGGAGGAATCATGACCACGCAGACTCAAGATACCTCGCTTCTTGAAAGCCTCGAAAAAGAGCGGCGCAAGTTCCCTCCGCCACCAGAGTTCAAGAAGAAGGCCTTGGTCAAGAGTAAGGCCGTCTATAAAGAGGCGGACTCGGACTACGAGGCGTTCTGGGCTAAGTACGCCGAGACCGAGTTGCACTGGTTCAAGAAATGGGACAAGGCCCTCGAGTGGAATGCGCCCTGGGCCAAGTGGTTCGTCGGCGGGCAGATCAACATCTCGTACAACTGTGTGGACCGCCATACCACGACCTGGCGCCGCACCAAGGCCGCCATCGTCTGGGAGGGTGAGCCGGGTGACTCGCGTACCTTCACCTACCAAGACCTCCACCGCGAGGTCCAGCTCTTCGCCAACGCCCTGAAGGACCTGGGTGTCCAAAAGGGCGACCGCGTCACCCTCTACACAGGCATGGTGCCAGAGTTGCCCATCGCCATGCTGGCTTGCGCCCGCATCGGCGCCGTGCACAGCGTCGTGTTCGGCGGCTTCACCGTCGAGGCCCTGCGCGACCGCATCAATGACTCCCAGGCCAAGGTGGTCATCACCCAGGACGGCGGCTGGCGGCGAGGCAGCATCGTCCCGCTCAAGCAGTTCGCGGACCAAGCCGTCCAGGGGTGCCCGACGGTGGAGAAGGTCGTGGTGGTGCGACGCGCCGGCGAGAAGGCGCCGGTCACCATGCAGGCCGGACGCGACTTCTGGTGGCACGAGTTGACCGCAAAGGCGTCGCCCGTTTGCCCGGCGGAGCCGCTGGACAGCGAGCACCCGCTGTACATCCTGTACACATCCGGCACGACCGGCAAGCCCAAAGGCATCTTGCACACCACCGGCGGTTACCTCTTGGGCGCGCACATGACCGCCAAATGGGTCTTCGACATCAAGGACGAGGACTACTACTGGTGCACCGCCGACATCGGCTGGGTCACCGGCCACAGTTACATCGTGTATGGGCCGCTGTCCAACGGCGCCACGTCCGTCATGTACGAGGGCGCGCCCGATTTCCCTGAGAAGGACCGCTTTTGGGCCATCGTCGAGAAGTACCGCGTCAACACTTGCTATACCTCGCCCACCTTCATCCGCACCTGCATGAAGTGGGGCAAGGAGTACCCCAACCGTCGCGACCTCAGCAGCCTGCGACTGCTGGGCACCGTCGGCGAGCCCATCAACCCCGAGGCGTGGATCTGGTACAACGAGACCATCGGCAAGGGGCGCTGCCCCATCGTGGACACCTGGTGGCAGACCGAGACCGGCTCTATCCTCATCACACCGCTGCCCGGCGCAGTAACGACGAAGCCAGGCTCGGCGACCATCCCGTTCCCCGGCATCGCCGCCGAGATCGTGGACGAGCAGGGCAAACCCGTGCCGCCCAACACCGGCGGCTACCTGGTGGTGTCGCGGCCTTGGCCCTCGATGCTGCGTTCTATCTGGGGCGACCCAGACCGGTACGTGAAGCAGTACTGGTCGCGCTTCCCGGGCCGCTACTTCACCGGCGACGGCGCCCGCCGCGACAAGGACGGCTACTTCTGGATCACCGGCCGCGTGGACGACGTCGTGAAGGTCGCCGGGCACCGCCTGTCCAATATCGAGATCGAGAGCGCGCTGGTGGCCCATCCGGCGGTGGCCGAGGCGGCTACGGTCGGCCGCGACGACGCGGTGAAAGGCCAGGCCATCGCCGCCTTCGTCGTCCTCAAGTCTGGCAACAACCCCAGTGAGCCGCTCAAGCAACAACTGAAGCAGTGGATCGGCCAGAAGATCGGCCCCATCGCCAGGCCCGACGATATCTTCTTCTCCGCCGACCTGCCCAAGACCCGGTCCGCCAAGATCATGCGCCGGCTACTCCGCGACATCGCCGAAGGCCGCGTTCTGGGGGACACCACCACCCTCAGCGACCCGAAGGTGATGGAGGACATCAGGCAGTCCTACATCGCCGAGGGCAAAGAAGAGGCATAAGAAAAACGACTTCTGCAGCGGTGTCATGGGGCCTGCCAGACGGCTGGCCCCATGTGTTTCCGAGAGGTCATGTCAGTCATCCGTCGCAGTTAGGCAGACAAAGCCCGCTTCTGGAGTGTAACCCTCGGTAGCCCGCTCTTGTGCATACGACTCCAGTCCCGGCTTCTGAAAAAGTGTGGAGCGGTAGGAGACGTGCCGGAAACCGGCTCGCGTGAGCACATCCTCCACCGCCGCCTTTGAGTGGAAGGTGGCATGTCGATACATCGGATGGCCCTCGGCGCCGCGTCTGGCGTAATCATCTGCCCACGGCGTGCCCTTCAGCAGCAGGCCGAGCACCAGTCCGCCGCCGGGTGTGAGGGCCCTGCGCGACTCTCAGACGACCTGCAAGGGGTCATGTATAAAGCAGAGCGTGAACGTGATGAGGACTCCGCCGAACCGGGCGTCGCGAAATGGCAACGCCTCACCCGTTCCTGCCGCGACCTGGACGCCCCTGCCTCGTGTGATGGCCAGCGAACCACCCGACCTGTCCAAGCCGTACTCGATGCCGAGCGCCTGAGCGAACCGGCCTGAGCCTACGCCAATCTCCAGGTAAGGCCTGGGGAAGCGAGCAAGCATCGGGCGCAGACAAGCCACCTCTGTCGCCAGCAACGCCTTGCCCTTCGGGCTGTTGTACCAGGCCTCGTACTGCTCCACATACTCGTCGAAGGTTGCACGGCTGACAGTACCCATGGCTTGATTGTGCCACCGAGGAGACCAAGTAGAAGGGCTGTTGAAGTGCCCTCGTCCTCTAGTACCCCACCGCGGCGCCGTCCCGCCGGGGGTCCGCGCCGCCGTGCAGCGCGCCGTCCTGGAGCGTGATGGCGTGGACGCCGCCGAAGACGTAGTTCATGTCGCCTTCAGGGCTTATCTCATATCCTCGCGCCTTCAGGTCCTGCTGCACCTTCTCGGAGATGCGGGTCTCCAAGCGGATAAGCTTGCCGCCCTGGTGGTGGAACCGCGGCGCCGCGATGGCCGACTGCACGTCCATGCCGTGCTCCAGCACGTTCAGCGCCACCTGCAGCACGGCGGTGATGATGCGCGGCCCGGCTGCGCTGCCCAGCACCAGCACCGGCTCGCCGTCCTTGAAGAAGATGGTCGGGCTCATGCTGCTCTTGGGCCGCTTGCCCGGCTGGATGGAGTTGATGCGCCGTGGCACCGGGTCGAAGTCGTGCATGGTGTCGTTCAGGAACACGCCGGTGCCCGGCACCACGATGCCGCTTCCGAAGAAGCACTCCAGCGACTCGGTGAGCGCCACCACATTGTGGTCCTTGTCCACCACGCTCAGGTGTGTGGTCTGCGAGCCGTCGCGCTTGGCGCCAGCCTTGGCGCTGCCGTACGCCTCCGACCGCAGTCCCTTGATGAAGGTGGCCGAGGTCAGCTTCCTTGCGTCCACTTCGGTGAAGTCGGGGTCGGCCACCAGCTCGCGGGCCTTATAGACCCGGCCCAGCGCCTTGGCCATCAGGTCTATCGTCTCCAGGCTGTTGTGGCCCTTAGTCTTGAGGTCGAGGCCCTCGAACAGTTTGAGGAGCTGTATCAGCGCGATACCGCCGGAACTTGGCGGCGGCATGGACACCAGCTTATAACCCTTGTACGACCCAACGACGGGCCTTCGCATCACCGGCTTGTACGCCACCAGGTCGTCTTTGCGCAGCGGACCTCCGTTGGCCTTCATGTGCCGCTCCAGCGAGTCGGCCACGAACCCCTCGTAAAACTCGGCGGTGCCGTTCTTCGACACGCGCTCGATGGTCTCGCCCAACTCCCCTTGCACCAGCCGCTCGCCTTCTGCGTAGGGTGTGCCGTTCGGCTTGAGCATGAGGCGGCCCGCCTCGGGTGTCGCGCGAAACTTGGCCAGCGCGTCGTCTATGTTCGTTTGGAAGATGCGGCCGAGCAGTGGCGTGACGGTGAACCCGTTCTTCGCGTGCCCGACGGCGGGCTGGGCCACCTCGGCGAGGGGCAGGTTGCCGAAGCGCTTCAAGGCCAGGGCCAGCCCCGCGAAGTCGCCCGGCACGCCCGGCGCCTTGACACCCATGCTGTTCTCGTTGCCGATGACCTCCCCGTTGGCATCCACTTTGAACATCGTGGCCGTCGCTCGCTTCGGCGCCGACTCGCGGTAGTCGATGATGTAGCTGCGGCGTGTCTTAGCGATGTAGATATGCATGAACCCGCCGCCGCCGACGCCGGAGAATGCAGGCGCCGTCACACCCAGCGCCAGCGCCGTCGCCACCGCCGCGTCCACCGCGTTCCCGCCCTTCTTCAACATCGCCAGGCCCGCCTCCGAGGCCAGCCTGCTCCCCGAGGTCACCATGCCCACTTCGGCGTGGGCGTCCCGTTTCCCGATCGCTGCCACAGTCGCTCCTCCCTAAAGTCCGAACAGCTTTTTCGCGTTGTTATGGAAGATGTTCTCCGCTTCCTTCATCGCCTGGTCTTGCGTGAAGATGCCCGCGTCCACCAGCGTCCCCAGCGCCTTGCCCATCGAGCGCTTGGCATAGAGCGGGTAGTACCAGTGGAACTCCGGCCAGTCGCCCGCGTCCGAGCCGAAGATGAGCTTCGGCAGCGGCACCCACTGCAGCAGGTGCCCGTACCGCTCAGCCGACATCGCCGGCTCCATGTATGGCACCAGCCCGCAGGACAACTCGACATAGACATTGGGCAACACATTTGCCAGCCAGCCCGCCTCCAGCGTGTACGGGAACCCGCCGTGGATGAGCACGACCTTCGCGGGCAACACCTCCTCGTCCTTGAGGATGTCCGTCAGCAGCGCGGCATTGCACTTCGCGGCCACGATGTCGGTGTCGCCCAGGCCGGTGTGGATGAGGATGGGCACCTTGAGACCGATGCTCTTGATGAGCGCGCGCCGCATCAGGAAGTCGCGCAGCTTCTTGGCGTGCGGCCCGAACCACCGCACATCGTCGTTGCGGGCGGCGAAGTCCCGCTCCGCCTCCGCCTCGCTCACCTTCTGGATGTCCAGCCCCGTCCGGTAGGCGATGACCGTCTTGAAGGACACGCATCCGTGGACCTTCACCGCCCTCTCCATGCCTTCGTCGAACTTGGCCACGAGCGACGAGAAGAGCTTCTCGGTCTTGAGCAGGTCGCGGACCATCGTCTCCAGCCGGAACGTCTTCTTGTACGCGCCGGGGAACCTCTTGCCGAACTCGTCCACCTGCTCCATGGTCTTGGTGCCGTTGTCGGCGATGATGGTCTTCAGGCCGACCTCTTGGCACATCGCGCGGACGTAGCCGGTGAAGTCGGTCTTGCGCCGCGCCTCCCGCGCCTCGATGACCGCCTCGATGTTCTGAGCGCAGTCCAGGAACCGCGCCCACTCCTTGACGAATGCGCGGAACGTCACCGTGTTCTCCGCCAGGTGGCGCACCGCGGCCTGGTGCTTCGCCGTGTCCACCGAGCCGACGATGATGCCGCCCAGGGCGAACATCTTGTCAGTGTCGTCCCGCGACATGGGCATGTCCACATACGGGAAGCAGTGGACGTCAATGGTCGGAACTTTCCTCAGATCGAGCTGCGTTGCCACGCACACCTCCTGCCGTTGCCGCGCTGAAAAATGACCCTGAAAAGGGTACATGCGCCTGTCGCGCCTTTCAAGCGCCATGCTAGGATGGGAACCCGTATGCCATCCCATCACTGCGAGACACCATGCCCGGCCCCGTAGCCCACACCGCCGTCGCGGCAGCCGTGGGAGGCGCCGTCTGGGCCGCCACGGGCGAGCCGATGGCGATGCCGGTCGCCTTCGGCGCGGGCGTCCTCATAGACGTTGACCACGTCCTGGACTACTACAACTGGTACTTCCGGCGCGACCGGCGCTACACCTTCCTCGTCTTCCACGCCTGGGAGTACGCCGCCGCCGGCCTCGCGCTCGCGGCGGGGGTCTGGCAGCACCCACTGGCCTTCGCCGCCGTACTCGGCTACATCGGCCACCTCACCTTGGACAACATCGCCAATCCCGTCAACCGGGCCATGTACTCGCTTGCCTATCGCGCCTGGCGCCGCTTCGACCGCAAGGTACTCATCTTCGAGGAGCGCACACTGCAGCAGACCCTTCGCCGCTACATCCCTCTATGGGAACGCATCGAGCCGCTGGCGATGCGATTGCCCGCCTACTGCCGTGCTGTCAAAGCCATCGAGGCAGAGAACGAGGCGCAGAGTCGTTGACATCCGGCCTGCCAGGGCTACAATTGCAGCGCTCTTTGGAATCGTAACGGAATCTACCCGTAGGGAGGGGAACATGGGTGTCTCCGCATACCACACAGGGTTCGTCGTCCAAGACCTCGACAGGTCTATCAAGTTCTACACCGAGGGCCTGGGACTGGAGTGCGAAGAGGTCCTCGATCTGGCTGGCCCTGGGCTGTCGTCGGTCGTCGGGTACGACAACGCCAGGATCCGCGCGGCGATGCTCGTGGCTGACGACGGCCAGATCCTCGAGTTGCTCCAGTACACCAACCCGGTGGTGCAGGTGCGGGACGCCAAGCAACAGCACCAGCGCAACCTCACCGGTGCGGCCCACATCGGCTTCTTCGTTGACGATGCCGAAGCCGCCTTCCAGCGCTGCCTGAAACTCGGCGCCAAGAAGCTCAACCCCGTCGTCGAGGTGCTGCCCGGCCTCAAAGCCTGCTACATCCAGGACCCCGACGGGAACTGGTTCGAGATCGTGCAGGACGACCTCCACAACAGGACGCCCTTCAGGATCCGGCAGAACCGCATCCGCATCCCAAAGAAGAAGTAGCGGAGCAGTCGTAATACACCTGTTGGTTCCTAGAGGCGTCTTGAATAACCACTCACTCTTTGTCCGTGCCAAGCACGGACAAAGGCTCCTCCCGCAAGGGCAGAGGAGGCCCATAACCCCCTCTCCCTCGACGTGAGAGGCCTACGGCCACGGCTGCCGTGGCCGTAGGGTGAGGGTGAGGCTGACCGGGCTGAGTACGGGTGACATTGACTAGTAGCGGCTGTATGGAGGCGTAGATGGGCGTTACGGCGTATCACACGGGCTTCGTTGTGACCGACCTGGACAGGTCCATCAAGTTCTACACCGAGGGTCTGGGCCTGGAGTGTGAGCAGGTGGTGGACGACGCGCAGGGGCCCGGCCTGTCGCAGGTGGTGGGCTACGAGAACGTCCGCATCCGCGCGGCGTTCCTGGTGGCCGACGACGGGCAGATGCTGGAGTTGTTGCAGTACGTGAACCCCAAGGTCACGCCGCGCGAGCACGCGCACCAGTACCCGCGCCACCTCGCCGGTGCGGCGCACCTCGGTTTCTTCGTGGAGGATGTCCATGGGACATTCGAGCGCCTGAAGAAGCTAGGCGCCAAGCCGCTGAACCCGCCCGCCACGGTGCGCCCCGGCGTGACCGGCAGCTACGTGCAGGACCCCGACGGCAACTGGTTCGAGATCGTGCAGGACGACCTCCACAACAAGACGCCGTTCAAGGTCCGCCAGAACCGCACCCGCGTGCTCCCGAAGAAGTAGGCCTTTGCGCAGAAGGCCTCGCCTTTTTGCAGATAGCAAAGCCATCTCTCACCCTCCTCCCCCTCGAGGGGGAGGAGGATTGAGGTGGGGGTGAAGCCTCTTCCCGCCATCCAGTTCACCCCCCATCCTGCACCTTCCCCCTCAAGGAGGAAGGGAGTCTTACGAGGCCCCTTGGAGGCGACAATGCAAGCCCGATCCGCATCAAACGTCCTGAGAGAGATATGCCCGGTCGCCTAGTGGGCAAGGTCGCCCTCATCGCAGGCGCCGCCGAGGGCATCCAGGGCCGGCCGATGGGCATCGGCGGCGCCACCGCCTGGCTCTTCACCCGCGAGGGCGCCAGCGTCGTCGTCGCCGACACCAACGAGGCCAGGGGCCGCCAGACCGCCCAGCAGCTCGCCGGGTCCGGCGCAGAGGCCATCTTTGCCCGCCTCGACGTGACCAATGAGGCCGACTGGCGCGCCGCCGTCCAGGCCGCCCTCGACCGCTTCGGGCGGCTCGATGTCCTGGTGGTCGCCGTCGGCCTCTACATCATCGGCCGCGTCGAAGACACCCCCGTGGCCGACTGGGACCGCCAGATGGCCGTCCACGCCAACGGGGCCTTTCTCGGCGCCAAGCACGCCATCCCCGCCATGCGCAAGTCAGGCGGCGGCAGCATCGTCGTCATCTCCTCGACGGCAGGACTGGTGGGCAGTGGGTTCAGCGCAGCCTACGCCGCCGCCAAGGGCGCCAGCCGCATCTTCACCAAGGCCGCCGCCATCCAGTACGCCCGCGAGAACATCCGCGTGAACTCCGTCCACCCCGGCTACTGCGAGACGCCGCTGGCCCTGCAGACGGTCAGAGAAGTGAGGGAAGCGGGCATCGGCGGCGGCACCGGAGACCCCCGCGAGGGCATCCCCTTGGCGCGCGCCGGCAGGGCTGAGGACGTCGCCAGCGCTGTCCTGTTCCTGGCCTCGGGCGAGTCGTCCTATGTCACGGGCGCCGAGCTCGTCGTGGACGGCGGCGCCACGGCCCAGTAAGGGCCTTTGCTCAAGGACGTACCCCTCACCCTATGGCCACACCCGCCTCGGCCATAGGCCTCTCCCTCACGGGGAGAGTTAGCCCCCACAACCTCCCCTCGACGGACTCCTACAGCGCGTACACTTCCCCTTCGCCGAGGATGCCCGTGCTGTCCACGCCGGCTGCGATGAGGACCCGCCCATCCGTCAGCAGCGTGGCGCTGTGGCGGTACCGTGGCGCGCCCATCGCCGGGCCGTCGCTCCACACACTGGTCGCGGGGTCGTACAGTTCGACCACCGCGTGGAACGCGATGCCGCTGATGATAAGCACGCGCCCGTCTTGCAGCGCCACGGCCGCCATCTGCTCCCGCGCCTAGGTCATGTCCTTGGTGGGCGAGCAGGTCCCGGAAGCCGGATCCCATATCTCTGCCGAGTCCAGCGCCACCCGCTGTTCGCCCGAGCCTGCCAGGATGAGCACGCGTCCGTCGCCGAGCAGCGCGATGCCCATGGAGACGCGCGGCACGTTCACCTGGCCGGAGATGGTCCACTTTCCAGACGCCGGGTCGTAGGTCTCGGAGGTCGGGGTCCAGTATCCCGACTGGAGCAGGCCCGACACGCCCCGGCCCCTGCCGGAGACTGTGAGGATCCTCCCGTCGGGGAGCAGCACCGCGCCGTGCCGCTCGCGCCGGTCGGCCATCTGGCCGGCCCCAGAGAACTTCCCAGCACTCTTCGCGCCTTCCACTGTGGGCGCGGCCGCCTCACCCGATTCTTGGGTCGCGGCTGGGGCTGCGGCATCGCCGGAGCATGCCGCCACCAAAAGCACGAACAAGACGTAGCGGTGATGAAAAGTCTGTTCGCCATCTCGGTCACTTCTTCGCCCACATCTCGGCCACCGCGTCCGTCCGCATGAACTCCACGCCCGGGAAGCCGCGCATGTAGCCGATGAGCCGCTCCAGCATCCGCACGCGGCCAGGCCGCCCGATGATGAACGGGTGGCAGGTCAGCATGAACGAACGGCCGTAGTGGTACATCCCCTCGAAGATGTTCGACCACGCCTGGTACACGTACTCCGCGCTGGCGATGGTGCGGACCGAGCCTAACGCGGGCGAGAAGTCGAAATAAGGGTAGTCGTCCAGTTCCCAGTGGACGGGCACCTCGACCAGCTTCTTGCCGCCGCCCGCGTCCACCATATACGGGATGTCGTTTCCCATCAGGCTCGTGTCGTACAGGAAGCCGCGCGAGGCCAAGAGGCCCAGCGAGTGCTCGCTCAGCTCCCAGGCGGGCGACCGGTAGCCCTTCGGCTTCTGGCCCGTGAGCCGGTTAATGACCTCGACGCCCTTGTCCAGGACCTCCTCTTCCTTCTCTTTGGTCAGCGTCGCGGGCGGCTCGTGCATGTAGCCGTGGTGGCCGACCTCATGGCCGCGCTTCACGATTCCCTTCACCAGGTCCTCGTGGGTCTCGGCGACGTAGCCCGGGATGTAGAAGCTGCCCTTGATGGCGTAGTCGTCGAGCAGGTCGAGGATGCGAAAGGCACCGACGCTCGGCCCGTACTCCCGCATGGACATGAGGCTGGGGAACTTCGCTACCTTCGGGTCGCGGTTGATCGCGCCCGACACCCCGTCCACGTCGAAGGTCAGCATCACCACGCACCGCGTATCACCGGGCCAGATGCCGCTCATAACCATCTCCTTCTGCGGAGAACCTCTTTCGCAAGAAAGAGGCCTCTCCACACCTCTCCAGAAAGACCTGGCACTATCCCGATGGGCTGGGTAAACCCGAAGCCTACCCAGCCCTTCGGGATGCTGTCAAGTTTTCTTGAAGGGGCATGGGGGATCTTCTTCTACGAGAAGGAAGTTCCCCCACAGCGGGGGGTGGCTGTGGGCGGTGTCTGGTCACCTGAACGCAAAGGCGCGTTTGGGGTTCTCGATGAGGATGGCGTCTATCTGCTTCTGCGTGAAGCCGCGCTTGCGCATCCTCGGCACGATATTCTCCAGGATGTGCGCGAACCCCTTGCCGCCGCGCGCACGGTACTGCCACGGCATGCACACGTCGTGCCCGACGATGAGCTGGCCAAGGTGTCCATTGCCCGCCAGGAACTCGATGCGCTGTATCCGCTGCACGTCGCTCTCCATGATGTCGGTGACGTCCAGGTACTCGATGGACGTATCTTCCATGGCGAACAGGTCGTCCTGGATGAAGCAGCCCGTCTGGGCCAGGTCTTTCAAGACCCTATTGTCCTTCATGATGGAGCTGATGTGCCCAATGACGACGTTCTTAGGGTCGCCGCCCGCCTTGACGATGACGTTGATGATTTCAGCGGGCGAGCGGTCGCTGAGGCCGGGGTGGACGGTGATGGGGCAGCCGGTGGCCTTGGACGCCTGCACCGACCCGCGGATGATGCGTTTGGTGGTGTCGCTGAGCGGGTAGAAGCAGCCGATCTCGCCGATGACGCCGGTCTTGATGCCGGTGTCGCCGACGCCGACCGTGACGTCGCGGATGATCTCCTGGGCGAACTGGTCTTCAGTCTTCTTGTCCGTGCCAGGTGGATAGGACACCGGCACGTAGTAGCTTCCGCCCATGACGACGTTCAGGCCGGTCGCCCGCGAGATGCGCGCCAGGGCCAGCGGGTCGCGCGCGATGCCGATGCTGGTCGTGTCCACGAGGCTCTGGCCGCCCGCGTGCTTGTAGCGCAGCACCTCGCGGATGGCGTCGCCGGTGTCGAGCAGGTGGAAGATGTCCATGTTGTACGCGCCGATGACGCCGTGCTTGCCCAGCAGGTCCATGGTGAGCGGTTTGTCAACGTAGTACCGCTTGCTGGCCTCCTCGGGCACGACCAGGTATTTGGAGCGGTCAATCAGCAGGTGCTCGTGGCCCAGCGTGATGCCGAGGGCGGCCGCGTCTATCGGGCCGAGGACGGTCTGAACTTTGCCGGTGAGGGTGGATATAGGCATTTTTGTGTCCTTTACTCGCCTGGATATCAGTATCGATAGATGCGCTCAAGTTCTGGCAACCTTGATAGCGAGGTGGCGGCTACTTTCTTACAGTCCAGCATGGGCACATCCGAGTGGATAGCTGCTTCTAAGTGCGACCGGGCAATTTCGAGCGCCTGCTGGAAAGAAATGGCCAAAGATTCAAGCGTGCACAAATCAAGGTCAGGGTCGAGGCCCCTTACGCCATTAGCAGCGCGGATTGAGTTGCCAATAGGAGTCATACATAACATCGCAGCATTGAAGTGAAACTCTGGGTCGTCGGGTGCCAGGCGAATCGCCTGCTTTACGGCCTGGAAGGCGTCCATAACTCGATGGAGTTTCTCGTATACAAGTCGGAGTGCATCCCACGGTGCTGGCTGATAGGGATGGCCTTGGATGTACGTTCGTAGCCGTGACTCCCATTGTTCGAGTGTGCCTAGGTCTGGCCTTAATCCTTGAGGTTTGGCAGGAGGGCCATCAAGAACCTTTCCAAGCTCACTCTCGGCCGGAAACGTGAACACCCCTTGCGGCAATGCTAGTCGTCCTGATTCCCGATACTTTTTGATTGACTGCTCCATTACCTCCTTTGCCGGACTTGCAAGTCCACCTCTCTCAGCCAACCACTCTGCGAGCACTAGAGTGGGGTCTACGAGTGTTTCCCAATTCCCTGGTTGATACTTCTTGACTTGCCATCCTCGTTGTCCGTTTGCAGGGCGTCTCAAAGCCACACGCGAACGAAATCTGCTGCCGGCTTGCAAACGTCTTCCCCCCGGTCGCTTCTACCAACTGCACGAACAGGCCTAGCTCATTGCACCAGCCTCTCTGGCGGAACGGCAGACCGTTCTTGCATTGACCGATTCTCTCTAGCTTCTGAATCAGTGTATTGTCCATGGCGGACGATTCCTATCGTTCTACACTGTCCTTACCAGAAAGAAATTCTTCGGGGGCGGAGTCGCTTTGGACGGTATCTGCTTACTTGAACGCGAACACCCGCGCGGGGTTCTTGACCAGGATGGTGTCTATCTGCTCCTGCGTGAAGCCGCGCTTGCGCATCCTGGGCACGATGTTTTCCAGGATGTGCGCGAAGCCCTTGCCGCCGTACCGCGTCCAGGCGCTCTTGAAGCACACGTCCTGCGCGATGACAATGCGCTCCAGGTAGCCCCACTCGATGAGCTGCTCCAAACACTCCATCCGCTGCACGTCGCTGGGCACCGCAATCTCCTGGTGGGCTACCGCGCCCCAGACTGTGTCCTCCCCGCCGAAAACGTCGTACTCGAGGTAGCAGCCCGTCTCGGCGATGCTGCGCACCCTGTCCATGTTCTTGAAGAACCCGTCGAGGTGGCCCATCACCAGGTGCGCCGGGTCGGCGCCAGCGCCGTACAGGTCCTTGATGATGGACGGCAGCGAGTCGGGGTGGAAGCCTGGGTGGATGAGGATGGGCGCACCCGTCTCCACCTGGGCGCGCGCCGACGCCCGCAAGACCTTCCGCTCGGTGGCGCTGGTGGGCCAGAAGTTGCCCACCTCGCCGATGACGCCGCTCTTCACGCCCGTGTCGCCGACGCCGACGGCGATGTCGCGGACGATGTACTCGGTGATCTGGTCCTCCGTCCGCTTGTCCATGTCGGAGGGGTACGACACCGGCACGTAGTGCGAGGCGCCCAGGACGACGTTCAACCCGGTCGCCCGCGAGATGCGCGCCAGGGCCAGCGGGTCGCGCGCGATGCCGATGCTCGTCGTGTCCACCACTGAGCAGCCGCCCGCGTACCTGTACTTCAGCACCTCCTCGATGGCGATGCGCTCGTCGAGAAGCAGGTTGATGTCCTTGTTCCACATCCACCGCTTGCCGATGTTCCCCAGCATGTCCATCGTCAGCGGCTTGTCCCAGTAGTACCGCTCGCTCGCCTCATCCGGCATCATCATGTAGCAGGTCAGGTCGAGCAGCAGGTGCTCGTGGGTCATCGTGATGCCGAGCTGGTCCGGCTCGATGGGCCCCAGCACGGTCTGTATCTTGCCTGATAGAGCGCTTTTCGTCTTCGCCGCCGTCTTCTTCGTCGCAGTACTCACCGGCTTCTCCTCATCAGACTCTGTAGGTCGTCTCCACCTACCGTAGGGGCACACGGCCGTGCGCCCCTACGTAGCGGGAACGCGACCCTTTTTCGTGGTGGCAGCGAGTGTAGCAACGGGGTAGGGGAGTGTCAAACGGAAGCTGGAAGCCTGTCATGAGCGAAGGGGCGGCGTGCCGAAGTTGGAGGGCGGACTCATAGGTCTCCCCCTCAAGAGGAGAGGAGGGGCGACTTCGCCAAGCCCTGAGAGGGATCATACACCCGAAACGACGTTCCGCCAACGGAACAGTATGGCGTACCATATAAGTAATAGAACACAAGTGCTCTATAGGAGGCGCCCATGCCCGACATCTTGTCCCGTATCCGAGTAGCCTTGCGTTGCGGGAACCTGGACTGCCCCTGCCAAGACCCGTATGAGGTCAAGCACTGCCCAGCGCATCCTGGTCCGGCCGGCCGGCCCAATCTCGCCATCGAGTCCATCGCAGACGGCGCCGGCGCGTGGTTCCGTTGCGCGCAAGGCTGCACGCAGCTGAACGTGGTGGATGTCCTGCGGGAACGTGGACTGTGGCCACAGCCGCCTGGGCGCGCCGCAGCCGCAGCCCTTCAGCCCACGCTCCAGGGTTCCACGTCAAAGACACCGAGGCCGGCTCCCACGCCGGTCCCCGACTCCCGCGCCGAGGCTCCAGCCGCGCGTCCGCGCTTCCAGACCAAGCTGTTCGCCGAGCTGCTGTCGGAGCCGAAGAAGGAGCGCCGGTGGCTGTGGGACGGCATGCTCTTGGCGGGCGGGCTGTCGCTGATTGCCGGCAAGCCAAAGGTGGGCAAGTCCAATTTCACACGCAACCTGGCGCTGGCCACATCGCTGGGGGAGTCCTTCCTGGACCGCGCCACCGTCCAGGGGCCGGTGCTGTACCTGGGGATGGAGGAAGACCGGGACGAGGTCGAAGTCCACCTCGTGGCCCTCGGCGGCGACGGCTCCGAACTCATCCACATCTACACGGGTATGGCCCCCGAGCAGGCGGTGGAGGCCTTGCGGACGAACATCATGGAGTCCAGGGCCGTGCTCGCCATCACCGACTCGCTTCAGGACATGGTGCGGATGGGCGACGTCAACGACTACGCCATCGTCAAGCAGGCCTTGGCGTCGCTCAGGGATATGGCCCGGCAGACCGGCTGCCATATCTTGGCGGTGTACCACCTGGGCAAGGGCGAACGCGAGGGCGGCGACGCCATCCTGGGTTCGGCGGCCATCCTCGGGGCCGTGGACGCCGCACTGCTCCTGCGCCGCCGGGAGGGCCACGGCATCCTGGAAAGCATCCAGCGCTATGGCAAGGACCTGCCCAGGACGGTGCTGCTCTTCGATGCGGCCATCGGGCGCTTCACCCTCGGCGGCACCCTGGAGCAGGTGCAACAGCAGGCCACCGGGGCCAAGGTGCTGGAGGCGCTGAAGGGGGGAGTGGTGACGCAAGCCCAGATACGTGAGGCGATGGAAGGCGACGGCAGGCTGGTGAACCAAGCCCTTCGTTCACTTATGGCGGGTCAGAAGATACAGCGGGAAGGTAGCGGCCGAAAGGGCAATCCCTTCCTCTACAGCCTGTCTATCCAAGTGCCTTCTTACTATGACCAGCGCGGAAGTGGCGTAGGGAAAATGCTTTATTGCTTTATTCACCAGGTCTTGAATAGACCAATAGAGCATTTCTTCTTAACCCTTAAACGGCTGTACGAAGCCATGAATGCTCGATTAGGCACAATGCGAGCCAGCCAGCGTAGGTTGGAATGCTCGAAATGCTCGATTCAAGCTACATCTAATCGTCGCCCTGAGCCTTGGCTTAGGATGACAGAAAGCGAGATACGATGTGCAGACAGTGTCATATCGAGAAGAAGACCTACGACCCGTACCGGCATGCCGCACTGGACTGGTGGTACAAGGGCGAACCGCACCCAACGCATGGACAGCGGAAGCTCATCGGCGTAACAGATGAAGGCCCGGCCTATGAGGCGCCGCTCGGGGTCGAGGCATGGCTCGACCGGATCGAAGCGATGCTGGCGGAGCGCTCTTGCGCCGCCGCTCCGCGCTTCACTCCTTGATCATGTCCGCCACCCGCTCGCCGATGGCGATGGTGGTCACCATCGTGTTCGCGCGGATGACGTTCGGCATGATGGACGCATCCACCACGCGCAGCCCCTGCAGCCCGTGGACGCGTCCCTGCTGGTCCACCACCGCCATTCCGTCCGACGCCGGCCCCATCTTGCACGTCCCGGCCACGTGGTGGCCCGTGTACGGGTGGCGCAGTATCCACTCCATGAGCGCCTCGTCGGTGGCGATGTCCGCGTCCGACGGCTCCAGGCGCCGCTCGATGTACGGGCGGAACGCCTCGTGCTCGGAGAGTTTGAGGCACAGCCGCATCGAGTCGAGGACGCGCTGGCGGTCAAACGGGTCGTCGAGGTAGCGGTAGTCGAGGTAGGGCGGGTCCTTCTGGTCGCGCGACCGCAGCCGCAGCTCGCCCGAGCCCATCGCCAGGTCGAGCACCGGCGCCATGTACACGCCCACCAGGCCCTCAGCGGAGTAGGCGGTCAGGCCGCCGCCCTTGCCCGCGAGGCCGACGGACTTCTCGTCGCTGACGGCTCCGGTCATGTAGTTGCCCATGACCACCATCATGTCGTTGCGCAGGTGCGACCCTGGCGCCGTGTAGCGCAGGATGACCTGGATCCACGGCCCCATGCCGTCCAGCGGGTAGCCCGGCTTGGTCTTGAACACGAGGAGGAAGACGGGATGGTCGCGAAGGTTCTGGCCCACGCCCGGCAGGTCGGCCCTCACGGGGATGCGCATCGCCTTGAGGTGGTCCGCCGGCCCCACGCCGGACAGCATGAGCAGTTGCGGCGACGCGATGGCCCCGGCGGCCAGGATGACCTCGCCGCCCTCCACCGTGAACCGTTCGCCGCCGCTCTCCACCTCGACGCCCACCGCGCGCTTGCCCCGGAACAGGATGCGCTGGACGGTCGAGTTGGGCCTGATGGTGAGGTTGAGCCGGTGGCGCGCCTGGTCGAGGTAGGCGATGGCGGTGCTGATGCGGACGCGGTGCGGGCTGTTGCGAGGCACGGGGCCGACGCCGGTGCCGTCGGGGTGGTTGAAGTCGCGCGCATCGGGGAAGCCGTGGTCGCGGCACGCCCTGTAGAACGCGTGCATGACGGGCAGCCACTCGTCGGGCCGGAACCGCCGCACCACCATGGGGCCGCCGCTGCCGTGGAAGTCGTCCGGGTAGTCCAGGTCGGTCTCCAGCTTCCGCAGGTAGGGCAGCACCTGCTGGTAGCCCCACAGGTCGTTGCCCTGTGCCGCCCAGCCGTCGTAGTCCTCGGGCAGCCCGCGCAGGAACATCATGGCGTTGATGGCGGTGGAACCGCCGACGACCTTGCCGCGCGGGATCGCCATGTTGGGCGCCTGGTCGGTGCCGCGGGCGGTGTAGCCCCACGTGTCGTGGCTGAGGGCGACGTGGCCCGACTTCGTCCCGTAGCCGTACTTGAGGTCGTCGGGCAGTGATGCCAGCGTCGGGTAGTCCGGCCCGGCCTCCAGCAGCAGCACCGACCGCTTCGGGTCCTCGGTGAGCCGGGTGGCCAGCACCGCGCCGGCGGCGCCGGAACCGATGATGATTTGGTCATATCTCATGGCGGGTTACTCCTGACGCGCTGCTTAGGCACCCCTCACCCTTTGGCCGAGTCAGGCGAGGCCAAAGGCCTCTCCCACAAGGGGAAAGGAGGCCCCAAAGCCCTCCCCTCCCTGGACGGGAGAGGCGTCCGGCCCGCCCTGGCGGGCCGGAGAGCCTGCCCTGAGCCTGCCGAAGGGGTGAGGGTGTGCCCAACTATCAACAAGCATCTCTAGGCGTAGAATGCTCCTCAGATTCTGTGCAAAGCTGGGGCATAGTATAGCAGCATGCCGGAAGCGCCAGATCTCAAGGTCATCGTGGACTTCCTCAACAAGCGGGCCAAGGGTCTCGCGGTGGACTCGGCGCGCGTCGTCAAACCGAGCGTCGTGCGGCCGCTGGCGGGCGATGTCGGGAAGGACATACCCGGCCGCACGTTGGACGGCTTCGAGCGGAGGGGCAAGTTCGTGCTGGTGTCGCTTTCGGGTGGGCGGATGCTGGCCATCAACCCCATGCTCACCGGCCTGTTCCAGTGGTGCTCCTCTGCGGACAAACCCTTCAAGCGCACTTGCCTCGTCTTGGCGCTGTCCGATGGCCACGACCTGCGCTACCTCGACGACAAGCAGATGGGGATGGTCTATTACTGCCGCCCGGAGCAGGTTGCCGTTATACCGAAGTTCAAGGACGGCGTGCCCGATGTCCTCGACGATATCCCTTATGCCGAGTTCAAGCAGCGGCTCCGGCCCTTCCGCGGCGAGATCAAGGGCGTGCTCACCCGCGGCGACTTCGTGACGGGCATCGGCAACGCCTACGCCGACGAGTTGCTCTTCGAGGCGCGCATCTATCCCTTCAAGAAGAGCACGAGGCTTTCAGGCGAGGAGTTGCGGCGGCTGCACGGCGCGATGAAACCGGTGATGGAGTGGGCCATCGCAGAGCCGGAGCGGCGGGTAGGGGAGGACATCCATGAGAAGATACGGGACTTCCTCAAGGTGCATGACAAGGGAGGGCAGCCATGTCCGAGGTGCGGCAACCCCATCAGCGAGCTCACCGCCAACCAGCGCATCACCAGCTACTGCCGCCGCTGCCAGCCAGGGTTGCTGATAAGGAACTAGCCCTTTGTCATGCGAAAGATGACAGAGGGGAAGGCCTTATCGCTACTCGTGGAACGAAGCTGAGGGACTGCTCCTACGCGGCGACTTCGCCGGTGATGTCCAGCCGCTCCAGGACGCGGATGCCCGCCCGCAGGAAGGCCTGGCACTCGGGCGGGAGATGCTCCCACTGCCCGGCCAGCTCCCCCATGACACGGGGGGCGTCCAACGGCGACTCGCCCAGGCGCGGTCCCCAGGTGCTGTCCATCCCGATGTCCAGCGTCATGCCGGCGAGGAGCTTGTCAAGGACACTGGGGTTGAGGCCGGGCTCCGCTCTCTTGACCTCCTCCAACTCCTCGCGCAGCAACGTCAGCAGGACATCGGTCATTATCGTCTTCCCTTCTTGGCGGCGATGTGGCATGCTTTGCTGGCGCGGCCGCACGGTTACGTCTTTTTCGCCAACCACCACAGCGGCCCGCCGCCATGCCGCTCTGACGTATATCCGCCATGCCTTTTTGACGCCAAGAAGTCTACACGTATTGCAATGTGTTTGTCAATACGTGTAGAATGATTGGCGTCATGGAGCAAGAAGACAGGTCGAAAGCCCTCACCGTCAGGATCCCCAACGACCTCTGGAAGTCGGTCAAGATCAAGTGCGTCCAAGAGGAGACCAACATCCAGAAGGTCCTCGCCGAGTTGCTCTCCGACTGGGTGAGAGCCAACGCACGGCCAAGACGCTAGGCAAGCGGGAGTCCAATGACTCGTGCAGTAAGGGGCAGCCGATTGGCTGCCCCTCTCGTTTTCGGTCATAAACAGCCCGAAACGACCTCCGAAATCTCCTACCGCGCGGTTGGGACTGGGGAGACAATATTCCTACCTGTCCTCTCCATAGCACACGGAGTCGTAAAGAGTATGCAAGGCGCGTTTGTCCATGGCAGCCCTCTCTGGTGGTGGTACGACGGCTGGATCGTTGTGCCTGCCACCGCGGCGGGGCTGCTGCTCACCCTGAAGGTACTGTTCTGGTCCGACGTCAGCGGGCGGCTGCCGGTGTCGCTGGCCCTGCTCGGCCTCGCGGGCGTCACGCTCGGGGCGCTGGTGTCCCTCGACCGCTCCAACCTTGCCACGCTTAGCGTCCCGGCCAACGCATGGGCCGCGCTCTCGATGGCTGGGGCTGCGGTGGCCATCTTCGGCAGCGGTGCGCTGCTCTACCGCGTCAAGGGCGGCGGGCGCGCCTCGGCGGCCAAGTCAGAGGGGAAGGGTCCGAGGAGCAACGGGGCCAAGGCTGCCGCGAGAGAGGCTGCCAGGTCGCGCGCGCCGGCCGGGAAACGGCGCACCCAGCGCAAGGCGGCCGCCTAGCCGTTCCGGCGGACTGGCTCTCCAGGCCCTGCATCAGTAGGTCGCCGGCCCCCGAGGTTGGAGACTGCGGTTCGGTGTATGGCGCCTAGGGGCGCCCAGGCGGCTGTTTTCAGGACAGCCGAAGTGTATTCTCAGGTCTGCGGGAGGGGCGCAGCATGCTGCGCCCCTACAAAACCAACCTCCTTGACCACATAGCCGCCCTCTGCTTCTCTGTGCTCGGATCGGTTCCTTGTAGCTGAAATCTGCATCTGATATATTCCAGCAGGTTAGCCAAGCTCAGAGGCAGGTAGGGATGATTGACCAAGATGTATTGGTGATCGGCGCAGGGCTGGCGGGGATGCGCGCGGCCTTGGCCGCCGCGGAGAACGGCGCGAGCGTCGCAGTGGTGACCAAGGTCTATCCGGTCCGCAGCCACTCCAACGCCGCGCAAGGCGGCATCAACGCGGCCCTCACCGACCGCGGCGACAAGTGGGAAGACCATGCCTACGACACGGTCAAGGGCAGCGACTACCTGGGCGACCAGGACGCCATCGAGGTGATGTGCCGCGAGGCCGGCCAGGAAGTCATCACGATGGAGCACATGGGCACCATTTTCAGCCGCGACGACGCCGGCAAGCTGGGCGTCCGGGCCTTCGGCGGGCAGCGCCAGGCGCGCACGTTCTTCGTGGCCGACTTCACCGGGCAAGCGCTGCTCCACGTCCTCCACGAGCAGGTGCTCAAGCACAAGGTCAAGGTCTATGAGGAGTGGTTCGTCCTGTCGCTCCTAGTCGAGGATGGCGAGTGCTGCGGCGCGGTGGTCATGGACATCCGCACCGGCGCCATCCACGTGTTCCGTGCGAAGGCGGTCATCCTGGCCAGCGGCGGACTGGGGCGCGTGTTCGAGCCGAGCACCAACGCCCTCATCTGCACCGGCGACGGCATGGCGCAAGCCTACCGCGTCGGCGCGCCGCTGATGGACATGGAGATGGTCCAGTACCATCCCACGACACTGAAGAGCAACGGCGCCCTCATGTCCGAGGCGGCCAGGGGCGAAGGCGCATACCTTGTCAACGCCTTGGGCGAGCGGTTCATGAAGAAGTACGCGCCCAACATGATGGAACTGGCCTCCCGCGATGTTGTGTCGCGTTCTGAGCAGACGGAGATCAACGAAGGCCGCGGCATCAACGGCTGCGTGCTCCTCGACTGCCGCCACCTTGGAGAGAAGAAGATCAACGAAAGGCTCCTGACCATCCGAGAGGTCGCCAAGGACTTCGCAGGAGTGGACATGGTCCAGGAGCCGGTGCCCATCCGCCCGGGGATGCACTACCAGATGGGCGGCATCCTGACTGATGTGGACGGCCAGACGGCCGTCCCCGGCCTGTATGCGGCGGGCGAGACGGCCTGCGTCAGCGTCCACGGCGGCAACCGGCTCGGCGCCAACTCCCTCCTCGATACGCTCGTGTTCGGCCGACGCTCCGGCGTCCACGCATCCGACCGGGCCAAGTACACCAAGCACAAGAACCTGACCGACGCGTCCGCGGACAACGACCGGCAGCACATCCGCGCCCTGCTCGACCGCAACGGCCCCGGCGAGATGTTCGGCAAGGTGCGCCTGGAGATGGGCCAGACCATGAACCAACACCTGGCGGTCTTCCGCAACCAGCAAGGTATGGAGACGGCGCTCGCCAAGGTCCGCGAACTGAAGCAGCGGTACGAGAAGGTCATCGTCCACGACAAGGGCAAGACCTTCAACACCAATCTCATCTTCACGCTGGAGTTGGGGTTCATGCTGGACTGTGCCGAGGCCATCGTGCTCGGCGCCCTCGAACGCAGAGAGAGCCGCGGCGCTCATACCAGGACCGACATGCCCAAACGGGACGACGAGAACTGGCTCAAACATATCCTGATCGCCAAGACGCCGGAAGAACCGAAGGTCTCGTACAAGCCGGTCGTCATCACCCAGTGGAAGCCTCAGGCCAGGACGTACTAGCCCTGAGCCTATCGCCCTGAACTTGTCGAAGGAAGAGGACTGGCGGATGGAAGTCACGCTGAACGTCAGGCGCTACGACCCCGACTCGGCCAAGCCCGCGCCGTACTACCAGGAGTATGACCTTGAGATAGACGAGACGCACACGGTCTTGGACGGTCTCATCAAGGTGCGGGAGGAGGTGGACGGCACGCTGGCGCTCCGCTGTTCATGCCGCAGCGCCGTCTGCGGCTCATGCGCCATGCGGGTGAACGGCCATGCCGTTCTGGCCTGCAAGACCAAGGTAAGGGACCTGCTGCACCGTGGCAGCACGAAGCTCACGGTGGAACCCGCGGGCAACATGCCCATCATCAAAGACCTGGTGGTGGAGTTCAACGTTTTCTGGGACAAGATCCGGGCGGTGGAGCCGTGGCTGCAGCCGCAGGGCGTGCCCCCGCAGCAAGAGTACATCGCGCCCAACGAGGACATGTTGCACCTGGCGGGCGTGATGGCGTGCATCATGTGTGGCGCGTGCGTGTCGGACTGCACTGTGCTGGAGGTGGACAAACACTTCCTCGGCCCAGCGGCGCTGGCGAAGGCCTACCGGTTCGTGGCCGACCCGCGCGACGACGCCGAGAAGTCCAGACTGGGCAAGCTCGTCCAGTACGGCGGCGTGTGGGACTGCACACGCTGCATGCAGTGCGTCCAGGTCTGCCCCAAGGGCGTGGATCCCATGGGCCGTATCATGGCCCTGCGCGACCGTGCCATCGAGAACGGCTACCACAACTCCAACGGCGCACGCCACGCCGAGACGTTCGCCCGCTCGATCAAGCACAGCGGGACGCTGGACGAACTGCGCCTGCCCATCGGCACATTCGGCATCTGGAACGTCAAGGAGATGCTCAAGCTCATCCCCCTGGGCCTCAAGGCCCAGATGAGAGGCAAGCGGCCGCCCATCTTCCATAAGGCCATCCCCGGCGCGGAGAACGTGCGCCGCATCTTCGAGAAGGTCGAGAGCAAGCGATGACGGGTTCTGTCAAGTACGCCTTCTATCCCGGGTGTGTGTCGCGCGGGGCGTGTCCGGAGCTCTACTCCGCCACGATAGAGGTCTGCGCGCGGCTGGGCATCGAGCTGGAGACCAAGGGGATGCAGTCGGCTTCATGCACCGGCGCGGGTGTGCTCCAGGAGAAGAATCGGCGCCTCGGCGACACACTCAACGCGCGGAACTTCGCCCTGGCAGAACGCACGGGCCTCCCGCTGATGACGATATGCAGCACCTGCCAGGGCGTCATGGCCCAGGCCAACGACCGGCTGACCAAAGACCCAGATTACCTCAAGTCCATCAACGCCGACCTGGCGCCGGAGGGCCTGGAATACAAGGGCACCGCGAACCCGAAGCACCTGCTGTGGATACTCCTGGAAGAGGTTGGCCTGAACCGGGTGCGGGCCAGGGTCACCCGTCCGTTGAAGGGACTCAAGATCGCGCCCTTCTACGGGTGCTACATCGTGCGGCCGTCGTCCGTGCTGGGCTACCAGGAGCACCCGGAGCGGAGCGACGCCTTGGAGCAGGTCATCCAGGTCGTGGGCGCGGAGGTGGCCGACTTTCCGGGCAAGACCGCGTGCTGCGGCTTCCCCATCCTGACTATCAACGAGAAGGCTTCGATGAAGATGGTTTCGAACCATACCCTGTCGGCCAAGGACGCGGGAGCGACGGCGATGGTGACGCCGTGCCCGCTCTGCCACCTGAACTTGGACGGCTACCAGCCCACCGCGGCGGCGCAGGCGCGGAAGCCCATAGACCTGTCCATCCTCCACCTGCCGCAGCTCATCGGCTTGGCGATGGGCATAGACGCCAAGGCGCTCGGCCTGAACAAACACATCATGTCCACGCAGAAGCTCGTCTCCCAGGTGGCCGTGGCGCAGTAGCCCAACTGAGGAGGCTGCCATGACTACCAACTGTCAAGGGGCTGCAAGGACTGAAAGGCTCCCGATGTAGCAAGCAGCGTTTACGCTTGAGAAAAACGAAGGCCACCCAACGGGTGGCCTTCGTTTTCGGCGGCCTTGTTGGCGGCTATGGGAGCCACAAGGTCACTCTAGCCTGCCTTCTTCATGACCTCGACCAGCTCCGCCACCGCGGCGGCGGACTTTTGGAGGGCGGCGGACTCCTCGGACGTCAGGTCGAACTGAATCACCTGGTCAACACCGCCGGCGCCGAGCTTGACGGGCACACCGACGAACAGGCCTTTGATGCCGTATTCGCCCTCCAGATAAACGGTACAGGGTAGTATCTGTTTCTTGTCAAGGAGGATGGACTCGACCATCTGGACGACCGCAGCAGACGGTGCGTAGTAGGCGCTGCCGGTCTTGAGCAGGTTCACGATTTCGGCGCCGCCATTCTGCGTCCGCTTCACGATCTCGTCCAGCCGCGCCTTTGGGATGAGCTTGGCGACGGGGACGCCGCCGACGTTGGTGGAGCCGACGACGGGCACCATAGTATCGCCGTGGCCGCCGAGCACCCAGGCTGAGACCACCTCCACCGAGACCTTCAGCTCCTGGGCGAGGAAAGTACGGAAGCGCGCGGTGTCCAGTATGCCCGCCATGCCCACGACGCGGTTCTTTGGGAACTTGCTCACCTGGAACGCCCGCTGCGCCATGGCGTCGAGGGGGTTGGTCACTGGCAGCAAGACGGAGTTGGGCGAGCGCTTGGCTACCTCAGTCACGACGGAGGTGACGATCTTCATGTTGGTCAGGAGCAGGTCGTCGCGGCTCATGCCGGGCTTGCGGGCGATGCCGGAGGTGATGACGACGACATCGGAGTTCGCCGTCTCGTCGTAACCGTTGCTGCCCACGACCTTGGCGTCGGTGCCCAGGACCGGGCCCGACTCCAGCATGTCCAACGCCTTGCCCTGCGGCAGGCCCTCGATGATGTCCACGAGCACGACGTCGGCGTAGCCCTTGTCGAAGACCCGCTGGGCCACCGTAGCGCCGACGTTGCCCGCGCCTACAACTGTTACTTTCTTTCGCACGTATCTACTCTCCTCGATATCTGGGCTCTCTGAGCCGCATTAAGTCTCTATCCCTTTGCCTTCACGCAAGCGTCCCACCGCTTGTCGAGGCTCGCGTCCTCAACGGTGGCCATGACGTAGTCGCCGAACTGCTTGCAGGTGGCGCCCTCTTTCCGGCCGGTGATGACGACCTTCTTCTCATACTGCCCGCAAACGTCCAGGGCCTTGTTCAAACGGCTGCCGAGTTCGGGGAAGTGGATGTGGTCAAGAAGCATGGCGCTGGCGCGGAGCATGGAGCTGGGGTCGGCGTATTGGACGCGGCCCTCCTGCACCATGCGCGGCGCGCTGCCGTGGATGGCCTCGAACATGGCGTAGCGCTTGCCGGCGTTGGCGCTGCCTGCGGTGCCCACGCCACCCTGGATCTCCGCCGCCTCGTCGGTAAGGATGTCGCCGTAGAGGTTGGGCAGCACAAGCACCTGGAACTGGTTGCGGCGTTTGATGTCCAGCAGCTTGGCCGTCATGATGTCTATGTACCAGCTGTCCCACTCGATACCGGCGTATCTGCCCGCGATCTTGCGCATGATGTCCAAGAACTTGCCGTCGGTGGTCTTCACGATGTTGGCTTTGGTGACGGCCGTCACCTTCTTCTTGCCGGTGCGCTTGGCGTGGGCGAAAGCGGCGTCGATGATGCGCTCGCAGCCCTGGGTGGTGATGACACGGAAGTCCACCGCCAGGTCGGTTGTGACGTTGATGCCCTGGCTGCCCACGGCATACAGGTCCTCCGTGTTCTCGCGGAAGAATGTCCAATCGATGTTCTGGCTGGGGACGCGGACGGGGCGGATGTTCGCGAATAGGTCGAGCTCTTTGCGCATGGCCACGTTGGCGCTCTCGATGTTGGGCCAGCCGTCGCCCTGTTCTGGCGTGTGGGTCGGCCCTTTGAGAGTGACGTGGCATTTCTTGATCTCCGCCAGGACGTCTTCGGGGATGGCCTTCATCTTGGCCGCTCGGTTCTCGATGGTGAGGCCCTCGACAACCTTGAATTGGATCTTGCCGCGCTTCACTTGGTCGCGGAGCAGGTATTCTAGTACTCGTTGGGATTCAGCGGTTATGGTCGGCCCTATGCCGTCGCCGCCGATGATGCCGATGATGATGGGCGAAATCTTGGAGTAGTCGGTCCAGTCGCCCTCTTTCTTCAGGCGTTCGACCCGTTCGAGTTGCTGTTCGAGGACTTTCCCAAAATGGGCCTGGGCCTCCTCGATAGCCTTGCGGTCAACCAACGTCGGCTCCTTTCCGCTTCAATGTGTTCAGGCTCCCAAAATCAAGGTGCAATCATAACCAGAACGTCGCCCTTCCTGACGGATGCGCCAGGTTTCAGCGGCAACGCCTTGATGGTGCCGCTGACGGTCGCCGGTAAGGTATTTTCCATCTTCATGGCCTCCATCACTGCAACGGGGTCACCCGGTTTGACCTTGGCACCCTCCTGCACCAGGTAGCGCAGCAGCAGGCCGGGCATGGGCGCGGCCATAACGATGTCTTCAGTAGCGTTCGCCATCTGGTTGGGCCTGCGCGCCACCGACGGCTTGCTGGCGGAGCCGCCTACGACGGGGTCAACGACGACCTCATAGTACTCGCCCTCCACGAAGACGTTGAAGGTGCGAGCGCTCGGACTTGGAGCAGGCGTGGCCAGAGCAGGCGCTTCTGCTTTGGCAGGCGGAAGTGCAGTGGCAGCCACTGGTGGAGCAATGGGCGTGGCCTTGGGCTGCGGTTTCATGTCATCAGGCATCGGCTCAAGGCCGTGTTTGATGCGCAAGAACTTCATTCCGGTGGTGGGGTAGAGGGCATAGATGAGGACGTCGTCTAGGTCAGATGAGATGTCTTTGACCGCGGCCTTGGCCTTTTCCAACTCTGGCTCCAAAAGGCTCGCGGGCTTCTGTGTCATAGGCTTCTCGCCCTTGGGATAGCCTTTGAGGGCGACGTTGACCACCTCGGCGTCAACGGGAGCGGGCGGGCGTCCGTACAGGCCGTATACGTAGTCCTTGACTTGGCCGGAGACCATCTTGTACCGCCCGAAGAGGACATTGCTCACCGACTGGGAGCCGACCATCTGGCTGGTTGGAGTGACCAGGGGCGGGTAGCCCAGGTCTTTGCGGGTCTTCGGGATCTCGCGCAGCACATCATCCAGGCGGTCGAGGGCATCGGCCTCCTTGAGCTGCGATACGAGGTTGCTGGTCATGCCGCCAGGAATCTGGTGGGTGAGCACCCGCGGGTCTATCACAGCAGCGCGGGGGCTCTCCATGAACGGCTTGTACTTTGGGAGGATGGTTTCCAGGTAGTCGGCCAGCTTCAGTAGTCTCTGGAAATCGAGGCCGCAGTCGCGGTCGGTGCCCGAGAGGCTGACCACAAGCGGCTCGATGGCGGGCTGGGCAGTGCGCAGCGCCAGCGGCGAGAGGCAGGTGTCCACGATGTCCACGCCAGCCTCGATGGCCTTGAGGACCGACATCGAGGCCATGCCGCTAGTGTAGTGGGTGTGGAGTTGGAGCGGTACCTTGAGTTCGCCCTTGAGGGCCTTCACCAGTTCGTAGGCGTCGTACGGCGCCAGGAGGCCGGCCATGTCCTTGATGGCGATGCTGTGTGCGCCGATGCCCTGGAACTGCCTTGCCTTGGCCAGGTAGTAGTCCAGGTTGAAGATGGGGCCGCCCAGCCGGCCGCTCTCGGTCACCGAGTAGCAGATGGCCATCTGGAGGTGCTTGCCGGACTTGACGACGGCCTTGGCGGCCGTGTCCAGGTTCCATTCATCGTTGAGGGCGTCAAACACGCGGAAAATGTCTATGCCCGCCTCGGCGGAGTGTTGCACGAACGCGTTCACGACATCGTCAGCGTAGGTGCGGTAGCCGACCAGCGACTGGCCCCGCAGGAGCATCGAGAGCTTGGTGTGGGGCATGAGTTGCCGGAGGGTGCGCAGCCGCTTCCACGGGTCTTCGCCCAGATAGCGCGTCGTCACGTCGAACGTCGCGCCGCCCCAGACCTCCATGGAGTAGAAACCTATGGCGTCCATCTCGGGGGCGATGGGCGCCATGTCCTCGATGCGCAGACGGGTGGCCAGGTTGCTCTGGTGGGCGTCGCGGAAGGTCGTGTCGCTTATTTTGACCGGGTTCTTCGCCATGAGACTCGCTGTGATGGATTATATGAATGTGATTGAGGCAGTGCTGTCACTCGGCCGGAGTGTGCGGGAATGCCTGCCGCATCGGGGTCCACGAGACGCGCCGCCATGCGCCTGGGCGACAGGAGGGGACGTGCACGCTGTGTGGCACCGTCTCGCGTCGCATCGGCTCCCACGCCGCTGACCTCCATCCTCTCAATGGCAACATATCAGCGTCTGGGGCGAAGGACTTGGCGGGAGGTTCTGCTTCCAGGTATGCCTCGACCGCGGCCAGGATGGCCATGATTTTCTTGGATGGGGGCCTCCCATCGGTGCTGGGGCCGTTCAAAGGGGGATGCTCCCGTGTTTCTTAGGCGGGAGCACCTCGCGCTTATTCCGCAGCATGTCGAGGGCACGGATGACTTTGGGCCGCGTCTCTGCCGGCAGGATGACGTCGTCCACCAAGCCACGGCCCGCTGCGACATATGGGTTCATCAGCCGCTCGCGGTACTCCTCGATGAGCTTGGCGCGCAGCTTCTCGGGGTCGTCCGCTGCGCGGATCTCATTACGGTGGATGACGTTGACGGCGCCTTCGGCGCCCATGACGGCCAGCTCCGCGGAGGGCCATGCGAGGTTGATATCGCCGCGCAGGCTCTTGCTGCCCATAACCAGATAGGCTCCGCCGTAGGCCTTGCGCGTGAGGAGGCTGATCTTGGGCACGGTCGCCTCGGCGTAGGCATAGATGAGCTTGGCCCCGTGCCGGATGATGCCGCCGTGCTCCTGGGCCGTCCCTGGCATGAAGCCCGGCACGTCCACGAAGGTCAGCAGAGGGATGTTGAAGGCGTCACAGAAGCGAACGAACCGCGCCGCCTTGACCGAGGCGTTGATGTCGAGGACGCCCGCCATGTGGTCAGGCTGGTTGCCCACGATGCCGACCGCGCCGCCGGCGATGCGTCCGAAGCCGACGATGATGTTGCGGGCGAAGTCCTTCTGGACCTCGAGGAAGTCGCCCTCGTCCACGACGCGCTTGATGATTTCCTGCATGTTGTAGGGTTGGTTCGGGTTATCGGGGACGACGCGCCCCAACTCGGGGTCGGTGGTCTCCGGGTCGTCGAGGAAGGGCTGGCGCGGTGCCTCCTCGGTGTTGTTCTGCGGGAGGAAGGACAGCAACCGCCGTATCTCTTTGATGCAGTCCTCCTCATTGGAGTGGCTGAAATGGGAGACGCCGCTCCTAGAGGCGTGGGCAAAGGCGCCACCGAGGTCTTCGTGGGTGACCTCTTCGCCGGTGACGGCCTTGATGACATCGGGGCCGGTGATGTACATCTGGCCGACGCCACCCACCATGAAGACAAAGTCGGTGAGGGCAGGGGAGTAGGTCGCGCCGCCCGCCGCCGGGCCAAGGATGGCCGAGATTTGAGGTATGACGCCGGAGGCGCGGGTGTTGCGCAGGAAGATGTCGCCGTAGCCGGCCAGGCTGTCTATACCCTCCTGGATGCGTGCCCCGCCCGAGTCGATAAGGCCGACGACAGGCGCGCCGGTTTGCATACCCAGGTCCATGACCTTGCATATCTTCTGGGCCGAGACCTCGGACAGCGAGCCGCCGAAGACGGTGAAGTCCTGTGCATAGACAAAGACCAGCCGTCCGTTGGCCTTGCCGTGTCCGGTCACCACCGCATCACCGAGGTAGTGTTCATCCGCCAGGCCGAAGTCGGTGGAGCGGTGCTGCACGAACTGGTCGAGCTCTTGGAAAGAGCCCTTGTCGAGGAAGGCGGCGATGCGCTCCCGCGCGATCTTCTTCTTGCGCTTGTGCTGCGCCTCGATGCGCTCCGCGCCGCCGCCTTGCTTGGCGCGCTCCCGCATCTTGAGCAGCTCGTCTTGCCTTCGGTCAATCTGTTTGCGGACGACCATGTTTGGACTCGCTTCCGGTGCCGTGGAATAATTACCCTGCCAAAGGTAGCAAATATGGCATCAGGCCGCAAGGCGAAGCGGCTTGGCGAACGTACGGGGGACTATGTGAAAGGAACGACGAACATAGGTGAGATCCCCTTCGTGTGGGGCGTGAAGACCTACGTGATGGGTGTCATCAATGTGACGCCCGACTCGTTCTCCGGCGACGGCACCGGCGGCGACGTGGACGCAGCGGTGCGGCAGGCCCTCCGGTTCCAGGAGTCAGGCGCTGACATCGTGGACGTGGGCGGCGAGTCCACACGGCCGCCCTATGTGTATGAAGGCACCAAGCCAGTCTCCGTCGATGAGGAGTTGGCCCGCGTCATCCCCGTCATCGAGGCGCTGAAGCCCGTGCTCAAGGTACCCATCAGCGTAGACACGTACAAGGCCCGTGTAGCCGAGCGCGCGCTCAAGGCCGGCGCGGCGCTCGTCAATGATGTGTGGGCCTTGCAGCGCGACCCCGACATGGCCACCGTCGCCGCCCGCGCGGGCGTGCCCGTGGTGCTCATGCATAACCAGGACCACACGCGCTACGACGGTGACGTCGTGAACGAGATTATCAAGGTGCTGCGGTGCCTGGCGGATGCAGCCGTGGCTGCGGGCGTGGCCCGGGAGAACATCATCCTCGACCCAGGCATGGGCTTCGGCAAGACCGCTCAGCACAACCTGGAGATCCTGAGGCGGTTGGACGAGTTTCAGGCGTTGGGCAGGCCGCTGCTCATCGGAATGTCCCGCAAGTCCACCATCGGCCTCGTCCTCGGCCTGCCGCGTGAGGAGCGCGTGGAGGGAACCGCCGCCACGGTGGCGCTGTCTATCGCCAAAGGGGCCGACATCGTCCGGGTGCATGACGTCAAGGAGATGGTGCGGGTGTCCCGCATGAGCGACGCCATCGTCCGCGGCTGGAAACCCGATGCGCCATGACGCCTACCTCGGCCTTGGTTCCAATATGGGCGACCGGCTGGGCTATCTGCGCGCCGCTGTGCGGGAGCTTGCCGCCATCTCTGAGAAGGCGACAGCCTCGTCGGCCTACGAGACCGAGCCGGTGGGCATCACCGACCAGCCGCTCTTCCTCAACGCCGTCTGCCACATCGTCACCAGGCTTGACCCGTGGGAGCTGTTGGACACGGTGCGAGGCATCGAGGCCAAATATGGCAGGCAGCGCACCGTCGTTGGCGGCCCGAGGACGCTGGACATTGACATCCTGCTCTACGACGGCCTGGTCATGGAAACGCCGGAGTTGACGATTCCGCATCCGCGCATGCACCAGCGGGCGTTCGTATTGGTGCCGCTGGTGGAGATCGCGCCGGACGTGGTCCACCCGGAGTTGAAGGCGACGGTGTCAGCGTTGTTGGCGAAGCTGCGGGAACCGAGGGGCGTGGGCGTCAGGCAGCCGCTATGACCGCAGGGCCGGCGGAAGCATGTTGGGGATGGCTTCCTCGATAGGGTAGTCTATCTTGCACGCCTCGCAGCGGAGGTTGCCTTCCAACACCCCATGCTCGTCCTCCTTGGACACCGTGAGGACGAGCGGCCCCTTGCACATGGGGCAGGCGAGGATATCCATCAGGCCCCGGCGCATCTAGATTCCAACCCTCCGCAACCGTGGTCTATCCGACGCCCCCATTATACCCCGCTCCAACCGCGTCAATGCACCCTCAGACGAGGGCCTTCTCGTACAGGAACTTCATAAGGTCGGAGAGCAGGAAGACAACGATGCCGACGACGATGACGCCGTTGTAGCCCGAGAACACCTCTCCGAGCCGCCGCCAACCTGTTGGGGCCGCCCGCTCCGGCCCGCGGTACGGCGCGATGGACCCGAGCTTTCGCCGCTCGGCCCAGACCTGCATGAACGTCCACAGTGACAGGGCTACCTTGAGGCCCAGGGTGATGCCGTAGGCGGGCGTTGCCGCCTCGTTGGTCAGCCGGTTGAAGGCGATGACGGCGCCGGTGACCACCAGGACGATGATGGAGGCGTCCACGAGAATGCGGAACTCGGTGCCGACGGCGCTCCGCACCAGCCCAGCGGCTTCGGGCTGCCTCCGTGCGGCCGGCCGGAGCGCGAGAAGATAGAACAGGCTGCCGCCGACCCACGCGGCCGCGGCCACGACGTGGAGCCAGTGCACGATGAGGAAGAAGATGTCTCCGGCTGTCATGTTGGCAGGACAGCGTACACGCTAGGGCAGGGGCAGCGCCAGGGGCGGGGGAAATGCAACAGCCCCAGCAGCGGGAGACCTACAGTACTGTCATCCTGAACGAAGAGAAGGATCTCTCCATCGCCGCCCCACCCTGAGATGCTTCGCTTCGCTCCAGCATGACAAGAAACGCCCCTTGCGTTGGAGGAGCGTCAGTTCAGGACGACGCGTTCAGGACTTCCTGCACGAGTTCGTCCAGCTTGGCGGCGTTCAGCGCGCCCGTCCAGTGGCGCACGATGCGGTGGTCTTTGTCCAGGAACACGGTGGAGGGGAAGCCGCTGACATCGTAGTCCACGAGGATACTGCTGTCGGTGTCGGGGCCGATGGCGTAGCTGAGGCCGAACTCGGTCACGAAGTCCTGGCCGTTCTGCACCGTATCCAGCCCCAGCGCCTGGATGGCGACGAACTCGACGTCCTGGCCCTTGTACTTCTGGAAGGCGGCCTCGAAGTCGGGCATCTCGACGCGGCACGGCGGGCACGATGGGTACCAGAAGTTCACGACCACGGCCTTGCCCTTGAGGTCGGAGAGGCGCAACGTCTCGCCCGCGGTGTGGCTGGCGCTCTGGAAGAGGGTGATTTCGAAGTCGGGAGCAGTCTCCGCCGTGTCACTGGCCCCCGCGGGAGCGGCGGTGAGAGTCGGATAGGCGGGTGCTTTGCTGCCGCATGCGGCGAAGAGGAGCAGCGACGCGATCACGAGGGCCGTAGTCGGCACCATCAAGGCCCGCCTCGTCCTGGGAGGTAACCCTCGGCGCTCGCCACCGGCTACGGTGTCTGGGACAGTCGCCAATATCCCCATGCCGCCACCTCTATTCGGAATCATCGCACACTTCGATGCGAAAGTGCGCCGTCAGGATTCGTGCGGCAGCGCGTTCTCTTCCATAAGCTGCTGCGCCCGGCGCATCAGCACCTCGGAGCGGTCCTTCGCCACATTCTTCGCCTCCAGGTACGCCTTCAGCGCCTCCTGCGGGCTGAGGCTCTTGGAGTACGGTTGGCCCAGCCGCGCCCGTACGACCTCGATGATCTCCTTGGAGACCGCCGCCACGTACTGCGCGCCCGCCAGCGCCTGCCGGATGTCCGCGTCCCGTAGATGCCCCTCCAGCGCGCCAGGCACGCGGATGCGCACGCGGACGATGGCGCCCTCGACGTGGTGGCGGCCGATGGCTTTGAGCACGGTGGCGGTCGGGTCTTCGTCGCCCGGCTCAATCTCCACCGCGACCGTCAGCATCGCCCGTGCGTTCACCGGCTGGAACTGGAAGTACCGCAGCCGAGAGCCAGCTGGCTTGGCCGGGTCGAGCTCCACCACGTAGAACCCCTTCTCGTCCTTCTCCTCGCCGAAGTCCACGCGCTCCAGCGCCCCTGAATAGACTACGAGCGGGTCGCGTCCGAGGATTTGGTGGCGGTGGACGTGCCCCAGGGCCACGTACTCGAGCTGCGGCAGGGCGACGCTGCTGCGGAGCAGGACGTGGTCTCGGCCCAGCATCATGGACTGCTCGGAGCCGAGCTTGGCCTCGCTGATGGCGACGTGGCCCGCCAGGACCGCCGGGACCTTCGGGTCGAGCTGCTCGGCGCGCAGGCGGATGGCCGCCGTGAGCCGCTCCTGGATGGCCTCGTTGACCTGGTCGGGGTTGAGGCCGCGCATGTCGTCACGAGAGAGGAACGCGCCGCGCCGCACCCACGGCACCGCCAGCACCTGGAGCGGCCCGCTGGGCGTGGCGACGGTCTGCACGTCCACGGTGGAGCCGACATAAACGTTCGGCACCCGCAGCGTCCGGAAGATGTCGAGTGCGGTGGCGCGGCTCAGGACGTTGGGGATGTCGTGGTTCCCCTCGACGAGGAAGACGGGGACGCCGGCCTCCGACAGCCTGGCGATGCGCTTGGCGAACTCGCGTTGGTGGGTCTGGGACGGGTCGCGGCTCTTGTAGGCGTCGCCGCAGAACAGCGCCAGGTCGGCGTGGGACTCGATGGCGTAGTCCACCACCTCGTCGAAGCTGCGCAAAAAGTCGCCGAGGCGCGAGGACAGCCCCGTCTCCGGGTCAACCCTGCCGTAGCTCTCGACCCCGATGTGGACATCCGAGAAATGGACGATGCGCATAGCGGCTGTTGAAGATTCTACCAGTTGAAATGAAGCTCGATGACGCCGACGCCCGTTGCTTCATGATAGTCCATGGGTGTGTCGTACTCATCCTCGTCATCTGCTAAGTCGGTTGGCAAATCATCGTCCCATCCATCCCATGGCAATGGCTCCACCCAGTCTAGGACGTCCGCCTTGTCGACATCGTCCAGGTGCTTCTCTCCGGCGAACCTGGCAAGCATGCGGAGCGCTTGGGGCTGAGTAAATGCCCCCCCAGTTGTTTCTTCACCTGCCATGTAGCCGTTGACGCGGGCTTCGAGAGCTAATTCCTTAGCAAACTCATATGCCCAGCCGTCAGGGCGGTCAAGATACCGAATCGAGATGATGCCGATGTCCAGTCCCATGATTCCCTCCTAGAGAAAAATGGCCCTGGGCCATACTCCGCTAACGGATGAGTGTCAAGCACGGCCTTGCAAGCGGGTTCTCCACCTTACGTCTATAATTGGCCCTCGCATGCCGGAGGTAGGGATTATGACTCGATGGTGGCTAGCGGTAGGGCCGAAAGAGAACTGGGACACGTCCTTTAGCCTCGGCAACATCTGGGGGCTCAAGGACTCGGGAAGGCCCAGTGTCATGTGGAGCTCGCTCACTGCCGAAGACCGGCTGCTGTTCTACGTGACCAAAATAGGGGACGTAGTAGGCTTCGGCACCATCCGGCGCAAGTTTCGTCAAGACCGCCCCCTTTGGCCTGACGAGGTGCAGACGAATGCTGTGCGGTGGCCGCTAAGGTTCGAGTTCGACATAGACTACCTGTTGCCTTCGGACAAGTGGGAGGAGAGCAAGATCAGTTCACAAGACTTGAGCTTGCTGGCTCGCGGGGGGTTCCAGATCGTTGCGGAGCCGATGGCTATCGAGGTCGTTAGAGGCTTTGGGATTACCGATGTTGGGCCACGTTCCACTAGAACTGGTCTGACTACCCATGACGAACTCGTTGAAGCGCTGGTGGAGGCAGGGCGTATCCAGCGTTACGTTGCGGAGAAGGAATACAAGATAGATGGCGAACGCTTGGACGCAGTCTGGAACCGGGTTGAGCGTTCAGTGCCGACCTTCGCTTTTGAAGTTCAGGTAAGTGGCGATCTCTACCACGCGATTGGAAAGCTCAAGCACGCGTACGACATTTGGAACAGCCGTATTTCGTGGTTGCCTCCGATAGCGAGCGGCCCAAGGTACAAACACTGTTAAACGGGACGTTCCACGAGATACGAAGCGAACTTCGATTCATCTCGATAGAGTCGTTCCAGAAGCTGCTGCAACGCAAGAAGGAAGTTAGGCAGCTTGAGGCCGACTTAGGACTCCTGCAAGTCCCAGCCTACTTGCTGATCTCCACCTCGGCCTCGATCTCGACGGGGATGTTGAAGGGTAGGGCAGCCATGCCGACGGCCGAACGGGTGTGCAGCCCGCGCTCCTTTCCGTAAAGCTCGACGATGAGGTCGGAGAAGCCGTTGATGACGCGGGGCGTCTCGTTGAAGGTGGGGGCGACGTTGACCATGCCGAGCACTTTGAGCCAGTTGGTCACGCGGTCCAGGTCGCCCAACTCGCGCTTGAGGCTGGCCAGCATCGCCAGCGCGGTCAGCCGCGCGGCCTGGTAGCCCTGCTCGACGGTGAGTTCGCCGCCGACCTTGCCTTTTGGGTTGGCCAGGGAGCCGTCGGCCGCCAGGGGCGCGTGGCCCGAAACGTACGCATGGGTGCCGGTGATCTTGACCATCGCGATGGGCACCTTGAGCCCCGCGGGGGGCTTGAGCGGCGCCGGCAGCGCCAGGCCCATCTGTTGCAGCTTCGCTTCGATCTTCGCCACGATGCTTCCTCCTGTGGGATGGTTGATTGGTGGTACATGGTACAGAGGGAAGGCACCGCCGACAACCACACGGCGCTAGCCCTCACCCATTGACCACGCCCGGCGTGGCCAATGCCCTCTCCCGTAGGCGGGCGAGGGGTCAGACTACCCCTCTCCCCCGCAGGGGAGAGGCCTGTCCCGACTTCGTCGGGGCGAGGGTGAGGCTGTCCCCTAGGAGCTCATTATCCTCAGCGTGTCGGGCTCGATGGTGAGCTGCTCGTGGCCGTCCTAATACTCGATGGCGGGTGCTAGCTCAAGCCGATGGGTGACTGGGTTGACCTTGAAGCCGACGGTTTCCAAGGTCGTGTAGCCTACCATGGCCGTCTGGCCGTTCTCCGCCACTGAGACCAGCACCGGTCTGCGCATACCCTCGATCTGTAGCTCCGCTAAGTCCAGAGACCGCTTGATGGTGCGGCCGTCCGCCATCTCTGCCGGCACCTCATACTCAGTTTGCAGACCCGCTTCTTCTGCCGCCTGGTGGGGCACCTTCGTGAACGTGGCGCCGGTGTCGGCCAGCGCTCGCACCTCGGCGCTGCCCTGTGGCCCGAAGACACGCAGGTTGACCCATGTCTGGCCCGTAGCTTGCTCCGGTGCCATTGTGCTACGCCCGCTTCAGCCGCTTGGCCAGTTCCTCCGGCAGCCGCTCGATGGGCACGCGGTCCTGCTTCATCGAGTCGCGCTCACGGATGGTGACGGCCCTGTCGTCCAGCGACTCGAAGTCCACGGTTACGCAGAGCGGCGTGCCGACCTCGTCCTGTCGCCGGTAGCGCCGCCCGATGCTCTGGGCGTCGTCGTACTGGACGAAGCCGTCCACCGCGCCCGACGAGCGCACCTTGGCGAACACCTCGCGCGCCAGCGGGGCCAGCCGCTCGTTGCGGCTCAAGGGCAGCACGGCCACCTTGACCGGCGCCAGCGCCGGATGCAGCCGCAGCACCACGCGCTTCTCGGTCTTGCCGTCGGCGGTGGGCGCCTCCTCCTCGGCGTAGGCGTCGAGCAGGAACGCCATCACCGCGCGGTCCACGCCCGCCGACGGCTCGATGACATAGGGCACGACGTGCTCCTTCTTCTCCTCGTCGAAGTAGGCCAGCGCCTTGCCGCTCTTGGTGGCGTGGGCCTTCAGGTCGAAGTCGGTGCGGTTGGCGATGCCCTGGATCTCGCCCCAGCCCCAGGGGAAGCGGTACTCGATGTCGTAGGTCGCCTTGGCGTAATGGGCCAGCTCCTTCGGGTCATGCTGGCGGATGCGGAGGTTCTCCTTGCGGATGCCGAGGCCGGTGTACCAGCCCATGCAGTCGTCGAGCCAGCGCTTGTGGCACTCCTCGTCCTCGCCTGGCCGGACGAAGTACTCGATCTCCATCATCTCGAACTCGCGGGTTCGGAAGATGAAGTTGCCCGTGGTGATCTCGTTACGGAAGGCCTTGCCGAGCTGGGCGATGCCGAAGGGCAGCTTGCGGCGCGTGGTGGTCTGGACGTTCTCGAAGTTGACGAAGATGCCCTGGGCCGTCTCGGGCCGGAGGTAGGCGATGGAGGCCGAGTCCTCGACGGGGCCGAGGAAGGTCTTGAGCATGAGGTTGAATTGGCGGGCTTCGGTGAAGCTGTCGGTGGCGCAGCAGGAGAGGCACTTGGGCCCGGCGAGGTGGTCGGCCCGGAACCGCTGGTGGCAGTTCCTGCACTCGACCAGGGGGTCGTGGAAGGCCTCGACGTGGCCGCTGGCACGCCAGGCGTCGGGGTGCATGAGGATGGCAGCGTCGAGGCCGACCATGTCGTCCCGCTCCCACACGAAGCGCCGCCACCACGACTCCTTGATGTTGCGCTTCAACTCCACGCCGAGCGGGCCGTAGTCCCACGTGCTCGCCAGGCCGCCGTAGATCTCGCTGCTCTGGAAGATGAACCCCCTGCGCTTGCAGAGGGATGCCAGTTCGTCCAGGTTGGCCGATGCCTTGAGTTCCGTCACGGTTGTGGTGATGCCTCGCTCAAAGTGAATGGGGATGATTGCTCAAAGCTACCAAGCGTTCGGGCAAAAGTCAAAGCCAATCGGCGCCCAAAGGGTAGGGGCGGGTTCGAACCCGCCCCTACATGCCTCCCTGGCAGCGTTTTTTCTACAAGAACAGGGGGCCGAAGACGAGGGCGACGATGGCCATGAGCTTGATGAGGATGTTGATGGACGGGCCGGACGTGTCCTTGAAGGGGTCGCCGACGGTGTCGCCGACGACGGCCGCCTGGTGAGCGGGGGAGCGCTTGCCGCCAAGGTTGCCAGCCTCGATGTACTTCTTGGCGTTGTCCCAGGCGCCGCCCGCGTTGGCCATCATGACAGCCAGTAGGAAGCCTGTGGCAGTGGCGCCCATGAGCAGGCCGGCCAGCGCTCCCGGCCCGAGGACAGCGCCGACGGCGATGGGGGCGGCGATGGCCAGCAGGCCGGGCAGGACCATCTCGCGGAGCGCTCCCCGGGTACTGATATCTACCGCACGCGCGTAGTCCGCCTTGCCAGTGCCCTCCATCAGGCCGGGAATCTCCTTGAACTGGCGCCGCACCTCCAAGACCATGGAGTAGGCCGCGCGGCCCACCGCCTGCATCGTCAGCGCCGAGAACAGGAAGGGCATGGCAGCGCCGACCAGCAGGCCCAGGATGACATCGTTGTCGCGCAGGTTGAAGACGTCCACGCCGGTGACCTGGGAGTAGGCGAAGATGAGGGCCAGGGCCGTGAGCACCGCCGAGCCGATGGCGAAGCCCTTGCCGGTGGCCGCGGTGGTGTTGCCGAGAGAGTCGAGGGCGTCGGTGCGCTCGCGCACCTTCGGGTCGAGGTGGGCCTGCTCGGCGATGCCGCCCGCGTTGTCGGCGACGGGGCCGTAGGCGTCGGTGGCCAGGGTGATGCCCAGGGTGGACAGCATGCCCACGGCCGCCAGCGCGACACCGTACACGCCGCCCAGCCAGTTGCAGAACCACATGGCTACGACGACCGACACGACGGGCACCAGGGTGCTCATCATACCGAGGGCGAGGCCGCCGATGATAACCGTCGCCGGCCCGGTCTCCGACTGTTTGGCCACGTTCTTGGTGAACTTGTACTCGTAGGAGGTATAGACCTCAGAGGATGTGGCGATGATTTGCCCGGCTATCAGGCCCACCACCACGACCCAGAACAGGTTGAAGTCGAGGTCGAGGGCCGCCACACTGATGCCCGTTGCCACGAGGATGAGCGCGCCTGAGGACAGGATGCCGGTGCGCAGCGCCCAAAGGAGCTTGCCCATGCTGGCGCCTTCTTTGGTGCGCACGAGGAACGAGCCGAGGATGGACGAGAAGATGCCGGCTGCCGCGACCAGGACGGGCAGGAGGTAGAGGCTGTTGTCGAAGTTGGCCCTGGTGTCGCTGATGTCGCCCATGAGGAAGAAGGCCGCACCCGCTGCGGCCAGGGACATGGCCGCGATGATGGAGCCGACGTAGGACTCGTACAGGTCGGCGCCCATGCCGGCCACGTCGCCGACGTTGTCGCCCACGTTGTCGGCGACGACGGCGGGGTTGCGCGGGTCGTCCTCGGGAATGCCCTTCTCCACCTTACCCACCAGGTCGGCGCCAACGTCGGCAGCCTTGGTGTAGATGCCGCCGCCCACACGTGCGAACAGCGCGATGGACGAGGCGCCCATGCCGAAGCCCGCGACAATGTTGGTGTCCTTGAAGACCCAGTACACCAGGGTGACGCCAAGCAGGCCGACGCCGACGACGCTGATACCCATGACGGTGCCGCTGTTGAAGGCGATGCGCAGCGCCGGGTTAAGGCCTTTTTGCGCGGCCACCGCCGTCCGCGTGTTGGCGCGGATGGCGATGCTCATGCCGATGAAGCCCACAATGGCCGAGCCGAAGGCGCCGGCCACATAGGCGATGCCCGTGGCCGGCAGCGTGCGGTCGGTGCCGAGCTTGTCCAGGATGTCGTAGTCGATGAACAGGGCCAGGATGACGAAGACTGCCGCGACGAAGAATGACAGGATGCGGTACTCGCGCGACAGGAAGGCCATCGCGCCTTCCTGGATGGCGCGTCCGATGAACTGGATGGTCTCGTTGCCCTTGTCCTTGCGCAGGACGTTCATGGCCAGGACGGCGGCGAAGCCCAGGGCCACGATGGCAGCGATGATGGCGACGAGGAGCGAAGCCACAGGCACCTCCACAAAAAAGCCTCCCATTCAGGAGGCTTGATTTAGATTGGGGGTTGTCGATCCTGGCAAACTATCGCACACCACGCCGCCCAACGCAAGGCGGGGGTGTCTATGACTTAGATTGCCTAGCCTTGGAAGGGCCGCGCCGTCTAGCCCCGGGGAGCGCGTCTTGGAACCGCTCCAGCTTGCGCTCCAGGCGCACCTGGCGCAGCGCGAAGGTCAGGTCGCCTCGCGTGCGTTCCAGCACGCCGCGAACCATGTCGGTGTTGCGCCGCAGCCCACCGGTCACGGCGTCGGGGAAGTCCATGGAAACCAGGAGTGTGTACGCCTCGTCCATGAGGTCGAGCAGGTCTTCGCAGCGGGAGAAGTCGCCCCTGCGCAGCGCGTCGAGGATATACCGCCGCATCTCGCCCATCGCCTCGGCCAGCCCGTTCATGTACGGGGCCGCGCCTACGCCCAAGTCCTGGCGGCCGGGCAGCGGCGACCCCTCGATGATGGCCAGGGTCAGGCTCGCCTCGGCATACTCCTTCTGGGCGTCCTCAACGAACCCCGCGAAATAGACTCCGGGCTGCTTTTCCAGCACGCGCTCCAGCTCCGCCGACAGCCTGGCCGCCTCCTCCACCAGGGCGCGGGCGTTGGCGAACTCGCCGCGGTGGGTCGCGCGGATAGACTCGGCGGAGCGGCGGATCATGTCCCTCGACAGGCGCAGCGCGCCCTCGCGGGCCTTGTGGGTCGCCGAGAAGCTGGCTAGGGCGTCCTCACCCAGAGACTTGACGCGGGCCTTGAGGGCTCCGGGCTGGCGGATGGCGGACTTGGCTGCCATGGAAATAGGCTACTTCTTGGCCGACTCGATAGCGGTGACGAGTTGGCGTGCGGCGGCCTCCGGGTCCCTAGCCGTAGTGACCGCGCTGACGACACAGACACAGTCGGCGCCCGCGCGGGCGACCTCGGCGATGTTGGACGCGTTGATGCCGCCGATGGCGACCACTGGCGGCGACAGGACATCTTTCGCTTTCCGTATCGTCTCCACACCAACGGTCTTGCGCTGAGCCTTGCCCATCGTCTGGGTGGGGAACACGGCCCCGATCGCGATGTAATCGGCGCCGTCGGCCTGGGACTGAAGCGCCTCCTCCAGCGTGTTGTTGGAGCGCCCCACGAGTTGTCTGAGGATGAGGAGGCGGCGCGCGCCCTGCACCGGCAGGTCGCCCTGGCCGACGTGCAGCCCGTGGGCGTCGGACAGTGCCGCGAGGTCGACGTCGTCGTTCATGATGAACAGCGCTTCGTGCTCGTTGCACAGCGCCTTGAGCTTCTTGGCGGTGGCGAGCACCTGGCCTTTGTCGCCGGCTTTGTCGCGCAGCTGTAGTACCCTGGCACCCCCCCTGAGCGCGGCGGTGGCCACATCGGCGACCGGGCGCCCGTTGGTGGCGTCCGGCCCCACGATGACGTACAGGCCCCTGACCTTGGCTGCGGTGGCGGCCCGCAGGTCGGCCCCGACCTTCTCTTCGGCCCGCGACAGCACCATGCGCGCCCGCTTCACCCACTCATGGCTGATAGGCGCGATGGTGTCGGGCGAAAGGGCCTCCAGGGCGTCCATGGACTTTGATAGGTGGCCGATAGTGCCAAGCGTCAGGCCGGATGCGTCTTTGGTGTGCATGCGGAAGGCCGTCCGCCGCTCTTGGGTCTCCGCTGGGGAGAGGTCCGCCGCCTCGGGCAGGGGCAGAGCCTCCCGCAGCATCTTGATGTCCGAGTATAGGCCCAGCGGCGCGGTGACGAACGTCTCCAACAGCCGGATGTCCTCGATGAGGCTGTGGACCTGCGCGGCGACGAAGTGAATCACGGCATTCTTGCCCTCATGGTAGCTGCGGAATCGGCTGAGATTGTAGCACGTCAGCCTTCGACGGCGTGCTCCAACACGTCGAGCCGCGCCAGACGGCCGTCCGGCCCGTACTCCACTGCGACGAGGTCTATGCGCCAGTCCCGCTCATCGGCGTTGTGTTCCTGGAGGTACTGGTGTGCCGTGGCTACCAGATGCGCGCGTTTGGCCGAGGAGATGGACTCCTCCGGCCTGCCGAAGGCGGTGCTGGCCTTGGTGCGCACCTCGATGAAGACGAGCGTTTTGCCCTTCTCGGCTACCACGTCAATCTCGCCGCGTCTGCCGCGATAGTTGGTCTGGAGCACCTTGTAGCCCATGGCCTTGAGGTGTTTGACAGCTTGCGCCTCGCCGCGTTTGCCCAGTTCGGTCCGCTGGCTGGTCATGCGTCTGAAAGCAACGGGAATTGGAGTGGTGAGTGGGTGGGGCGTTGTTTCTTCCTCCCCCTCGAGGGGGGAGGACTGAGGTGGGGGTGAAGCACTTCCCCGCGAGCATCCTCACCCCCATCCTGACCTTCCCCCCTCAAGGGGGAAGGGAGTTTTGGACGCGGAGTGATTCCCAAGGACGCGCAGAAGCCCCTCACCGGCTCGAAGCCGAAGCGGTGTATCGCGCACGGCCCCAACTCCCGCAGCCGCGCCAGGTGGTCGGAGGAGGCGTAGCCCTTGTGGGAGGCAAAGCCATAGCCGGGGTACTCTCCGTCTAGCTCCACCATCATGCGGTCGCGGGCCACCTTGGCCGCGATGGACGCCGCCGCGATGGACAGGCACAGCGCGTCACCGTGGACGATGGCCTTCTGAGGGGTCGCGACGCCTGGGAGGGGAAAGGCGTCCAGAAGCAGGAAGTCGGGCCGGACAGTCAGTGCTTCGAGCGCACGGCGCATCGCCAAGCGTGTCGCGTTCATGATGCCCAGCGCGTCTATCTCCTCGACGGAGCCGACGCCCACGGCGAGGCCGACGGCGGTTTCCTCTAGGTGAGGCAACACCGCCTCGCGCTGTGCCGCGGTAAGCTGCTTGCTATCGCGGACTAGGGCGGCCCAGTCGCCCTCCAAGCGCTGCGGCAGGATGGCCACGCCCGCCACGACCGGCCCGGCGATGGGGCCGCGTCCCACCTCGTCAAGGCCCGCCACCAGCCGGTGGCCGCTGTTCCAAAGGGACTGCTCTTCGTGGAATGTCGGCGGTGGTGTCTGAAGGCTGGGCGTCATCGGCGGCTAGGCGCCGAAGCCCCGCTGGATGCCGCGCAGGTACTCCACCTGGCCCATGTGCCGGCTTTGATGCACGACGATGTGCGCCAGGATCGCTCCGACGGTGTACCCAGGCTCGCGCTCCGGCCATGGGCATGTGACCAGGTCAGCCTGCGTGAGTGCGTCCAGGTACGCGAGGGCTTCCTTGTGCACTCCGTCCATGTAGGAACGGAAGGCTGCAAGGTCGAACCGCGGCAGGTCCTTCACCTTTTCGACCGAGTAGCCGTAGCCGGTATCCTTCCTGGGCAGGCCCAGCTTCTCGTGCCAGTTTCCGCGCGCCCAAAGCTGCTCGACGCGCTTCCCGAAGGCGTTGAAGTAGTAGTCCTCGACGCGCGCCATGTGCCAGACGGCGAAGTCTATGTGGTGCGACGTCGGGGTAGGCTGGAAGCGCCGCTCCTCGGCCGTCAGACCGTCCAGCGCCTTGCCCAGCTCCTGAGCGTACTCCTCTATGCCCTTGCGGACGATGTCCTTGAAGTCCACGTTTGCCCTTCAGTTCGCCGAAGGGCCGTCGAGTTCGATGTAGCCGCCGCCGACCATCTCCTCACCCTGGTAGAAGACCACCGCCTGGCCTGGCGTCACGGCCCGGAGCGGCTCATGGAAGGCGACCCGCGCCCAGCCGTCCCTGGCGACCACGGTGGCCGGCGCCTCGGCGGACTTGTAGCGTATCTTGGCTGACAGCTCCACTGGCCCCGCGGGCGGCTTCCCCCGCGTAAAGCTCACGCGGGAGGCCCACAGGTCGGTGCGCAGCAGCGCGTCCTCCGGGCCAAGCACGACGCGGTTCGCCTCCGCCTCGATGCGCACGACGAACATCGGCTTACCGGTGCCACCGTTCAGCCGCAGGCCGCGCCGCTGGCCTATGGTGAAGAACTGGACGCCCGGGTGCCGCCCTAAGACAGCGCCCTCCATGTCCACCAGATCGCCGGGCTTGGCAGCGGAGCGCTCGCCCACGAACTTGCGGTAGTCGCCGTCGGGTATGAAGCATATCTCCTGGCTGTCGGGCTTGTCCGCCACCGGTAGGCCCGCCTCGGCAGCCAGCCGCCGCACCTCGGCCTTCGTCATCTCGCCGATGGGCAGCAGCAGGCGGCCCAGCTCGGCCTGAGAGAGCGTGAACAGGACGTACGACTGGTCCTTGGCGGGGTCGGCGGCCTTCAGCAGTCTCATGGCGGCGCCATCACGACGCACCCGCGCGTAGTGGCCGGTGGCGATGTAGTCGGCATCGAGGAACATCGCCCGGCGCAGCAGGAAGTCGAACTTTATCTTGTCGTTACAGGCAAGGCAGGGATGCGGCGTGCGTCCCCGGTCGTACTCGCGTACGAAGTAGTCCACGACGTGCGCCTGGAACTCCCGCTCGAAGTTCTGCACATAATGGGGGACGCCGATGGTCTGGCAGACGCGCCGCGCGTCCTCCATGTCCTCGGCGGTGCAGCAGCGCTTGCTCAGCGGGGGCAGGTCGGGCCGCTCCACCGACCACAGCCGCATGGTGACACCGACGACCTCGTACCCCTGCCGGTGCAGCAGCAGCGCCGCCACCGACGAGTCCACCCCGCCGCTCATCGCTACGATGACACGCTTCTTGCCCATACTCGAAAGCCTAGCACATCCCACGGACGGCTTCAATACGACCTGCGCTGTCTGCGAGGCCGCGGTTCGGAAAGTGATGTAGAGGCGCCCTTCAACTGAAGGGCGCCTCTACGCGTGCCCCCAACCGTGTATCATGGGCGCGTTGCCGCTGGAGTGATGATCGTACGAAGGAGGCTGTCATGGCGAAGGATATCGGCAAGGCTATCGAGAAGAGCGCGCCGGGTTCCAAGAAGACCTACGAGCGTAGCAGCAAGGTCCTCGCCCAGGAGATCGTGGGCACCGTCAACTTCAGCTACCCCATCTATATCAAGGAGGCTCACGGCTCCCGCGTCGTGGACGTGGACGGCAATGAGTACATAGACCTGACGATGGGCTTCGGCCCACACATCCTGGGCCATGCGCCCAAGGTCGTGCTCGACGCGCTGCGCGAGGCGCTGGACCGCGGTGTGCAGTGGGGCCTCCACAACCCGTACCAGGAGCCGCTGGCCAGCCTGCTCGTGGATGCCGTTCCATGCGCCGACAAAGTCGTCTTCTGCAACACGGGCACCGAGGCCAGCATGTACTGCATCCGGGCAGCCCGCGCCTTCTCCGGCAAGTCCAAGATCGCCATGTTCGAAGGCGGCTTCCACGGCGCCCACGACGCCGTCCTCGTCAAAGTGGACCCCGCCAGCCCGGTGGACAGGCCCACGTACTACACCATGGGCCAGGGCATCCCCAAGGAGACCCTCGCCAACACGATGATGCTGCCCTACCTCAGCGACGCCGCCTTCGACCTCATCCGCAAGCACAAGAAGGACCTGGCGCTGGTGATGGTGGAGCCGGTGCAGGGCTCCAACCCGCGCCTCGACCAGGGCGAGTTCCTAAAAAAGCTGGCCGAGGTCTGCCGCGAGTCTGAGGTGCTGCTCATGTTCGACGAGGTCATTACAGGCTTCCGCATGGCCTACGGCGGCGCGCAGGAGTTCTTCGGCGTCACGCCCGACATGGCCATCTACGGCAAGGCACCTGGCGGCGGCATGCCCCTCGGCGTCGTGGCCGGGCGCGGCGACGTCATGGAGGTCTTCACCCGCCAGTTCGACATCTACCGCGACGACCGCACCGGCGGCCCCAGCATCTTCACCGCGGGCACCTTCAGCGGCAACCCCATGACCATGGCCGCCGGCACCGCCGTCCTCACCTACCTGCGCGACCATAAGGGCGTGTACAAACACCTGGCGGAGCAGGGCACGCGCCTAGCCGACGAGGTGAACCGGTTCTTCGCCCAGGAGGAACTGCCCGGCCAGATGGCCAATGCCCTCTCCATGTTCTACCTGCGCGTCCAGCCCGGCCCCATGGTGCGTACCGCCCGCGACATAGACCGCTCCATGAAGGCCGCCGACGACTTGGTGACCCTCCACATGTTGCAGCACGGCGTCCTCGTCCCGCCGGTGCACCTCGCCTACATCTCCGCCGCACACACTGTGAAGGACGTGGACACCGTCGTGGACGCCATCAAGGAGTCGTTCCTGGAAGTGCGCCAACAGGGGCATATCTAGGGAATGTCTGCGGGCAGTCGCTGCGTTGACCGGGCTAGGGGTGCGCTCTTATACTAGGCTGCGATGCCCAAGCGCGTGCTGAAATCGGAGACCCTCGCCCGTCTCGCCGTGGACTTGGCTTCCGACAAGCAGGCTTCGGACATCGTCCTCCTCGACATCCGCAAGGCCTCCGACTTCGCCGACTACTTCGTCATCATGTCCACCGACTCGGCGCGCCAGCGCTCCACGTTGGCGGAGGAGCTGGAGCAGGCCCTGGCCAAGCGCGGCGGCGCCCGGCTCCACCTCGAGGGCGACCCCACCAGCGGCTGGATGGTGCTGGACTACGGGGACGTGGTCATCCACCTGTTCGGGGCGGAGGAGCGTGAGTTCTATGACCTGGAGGGCGCATGGGACCGCGCCGTCGAGGTCGTCAGGATTCAATAACCTATCCTGTCATGCTGAGCCGCAGCGAGGCATCTCTTCCTGGTGCCATTGATACTGCGCTGGCGAGCATTTAGGGCCTTCTGGAAGAGACCCTTCGCGCTGTCGCTCAGGGTGACAGGGGAAAGCCCTCTTTCTTGGGTGAACTAGTTGAGCCAAGCACCCTTTCCCTTGTCTGGGCGCCCTACTCGATGACCCAGCGGTCTATGTCTCGCGGGTAGTCCAGGATCTCCGACTTGGCGAAGAACAGGGCCACCTCGCGCTCGGCCGACTCGGGCGAATCGGAGCCGTGGATGAGGTTCGGCCCGACGGACACGGCCAGGTCGCCGCGCACCGTGCCGGGCGCCGCGTTCTTCGGGTTCGTTGCCCCCATCAGGTTGCGCACCAGCTCCACCGCGTTCGGCCCCTCGACCACCATCGCCACGATGGGGCCGGAGGTGATGAACTTCAGCAGGCCGGGGAAGAACGGCTTGTCCACGTGGGCCGCATAGTGGCGGCGTCCCAGGTCCTCGCTCACGCGCATCATCTTTATGCCGACGATGCGCAGCCCGCGCCGCTCGATGCGCGAGACCAGCTCGCCGATGAGCCCGCGCTGCACGGCGTCCGGCTTGGCTAGTACCAGTGTCCTCTGCATGTGTCTCTCACCTCACGAAATCTTATCGGGCAGTTGCCTGCCTGCCGCCACCTCGTACTGCGACCCGCGCAGGTAGAGTGGCTGCGCCGTCAGCGGGTCGTCCACGTCGCCCCGCGCCAGCTGCGCGTACGCCAGCCGGGCCAGCGTGCCCGCTCTTCGCGTCGGCGGCGCCCCGGACGCAACCACGAGCCCTGGCGATACTGCCTCCTCCCCCTTGAGGGAGGAGGTCCGAGGACTCGCGACTCTTGTCGGAGATTGAGGTGGAGGTGAAGAGATGCTCAGTCCAGCACTCACCCCCATCCTGGCCCTCCCCCCTCGAGGGGGAAGGGAAGAACTTTCTGGCCCTGGCGTCGGCCTTATCAGCAGCAGACCAAGCGCCTCCGCAGCCTGTGACGCGTTCTCCCCGCACAGCAGCGCAGGGGCCCGCACCTCGGCGGCCAGCTCGTCCGTCGTCAGGACACGGTATGCTACACCCTCCTGAGCGTTTGCTACATGTCCAGCAGGGTAGTGCGCCGCGTACCACCGCGCCCGGCCTGCATCCAGCACCGCCCACACCGGCAGGCCCAGCCCCCAGTAGGGCGCTGCCTCGATGTCCAGCGTGCCCACCGCCACCAGAGGCAGCTTGAGCGCCACCGCCAGCGACTTGGCGAAGCTCATCCCGACGCGCAGCGCGCTGAACCCGCCTGGCCCCTTCGCCACGAACACCGCCTTCAGGCCGCTGGGCGTGGAGTGGGCCGCCTCCAGCAGCCGCTGCACCGCAGGGGCCAGCTCCACGGAGTGGTTCTGCCCAGCCCGCCAGGTCGCCTCCTGGAGCATTTGGCCTTCGAGGGACAGCGCCAGCGACGCGTAGCGCGAGGATGAGTCTATCGCCAGTTCCATCAATCACCTTGTAGAGGCGTACGGCCGTGCGCCTCTACTGCATCCCGCACCGCCTTCAGCAGCGCGGCGTGGCGCGGCCCATGCGCGGACAGTACCAGCCGCCGCTCGGACTCACCGAGCCGTTGGATACGGACTTCGAGCCGCTCGCCGGGAAAGAGCGCCGCCGCCTTCTCCGCCCATTCCACGACGCACACCCCATCCCCGAACAGGTACTCGTCCAGGCCGATGTCCTCCATCTCCGTGACCCGTTCCAGCCGGTACAGGTCAAGGTGGTAGAGCGTGAGCCTTCCGGGGTACTGCGTCGCCAGCACGAAGGTCGGGCTGCGGGCGGACTCCTTCGACCCTAAGCCGGCCAGAATGCCTTGCGTCAGGCACGTCTTGCCGCTGCCCAGCTCGCCCGTCAGGAGGATGACGGCCCCCGCGTGTGCATGCTTGCCCAAGGCCGCGCCAAGGCTCCGCGTCTCCTCGGGGCTCCGGGTGAGGATTTCGAAGGCCGTATTGTTTGGAAGTAGCTTTGAACCACGCATAAAAAGGCGCTCTGATATCATAGTCGTACCCTATTCTATCCCGCTACTTCCGGAGCAGGCTTGCGCGCCCTTATCGTCTCAGACGTCCACTCCAACCTAGAGGCCTTCGAGAGCGTCCTCAAGTACGCCGGAGAAAATGGTGGGTTTGACCAACTCTGGTCGCTGGGCGACCTGGTCGGCTACGGGCCGGACCCCGCCGCCTGCATCGAACTCATCCGTCGGCACAAGGGCATCTCGGTGGCAGGCAATCACGACCTGGCCGCCATCGGGCGCCTGAGCATCGAGGCGTTCAACGAGCATGCCGCAGCTGCTAACATCTGGACCGCGGGTCAGCTCAACAACGACCAGGTCGCCTTCCTCGGAAGCCTGCCCCTTCGTCTTGAGATGGAGGACTTCACCCTCGTCCACGGCAGCCCGCGCGACCCCGTGTGGGAGTACGTCGTCTCCGCCGCCTCCGCCGTCGCCAGCTTCCTTCACTTCGACACCAACCGCTGCCTCGTCGGCCACTCGCACGTCCCTTTCATCTGCAGACCCCGCGAAGACGGCGCGGCGTTCATCGAGTTCCCCCTGGACACGCCCATCCATCTAGACTCCGAGCGGCTCATCATCAATCCCGGCGGCGTCGGCCAGCCCCGCGACGGCGACGCCAGGGCAAGCTTCGCTGTCTTCGACTCGGAGCAGAAGGCCATCATCTTCCATCACCGCGTCCAGTACGACGTGGCCAAAACCCAGGAGAAGATGAAGGAGCGCGGCCTGCCGAAGTACCTCGCCGACCGGCTGGAGTACGGGCGCTAGGCCCTAGAAGTTTTCGCCCCTGTCGTCCTCGTCCGGCTCCTCGTGCTCATGCTCGTGCTGCGCCGCGTCGTTCTGCGCGTACTGTGGCAGCAGCGCCAACGCCTGCCCCTTCTTCGGCGGCTTGGGCTTCGGCAGGTTGAGGATGGCCTCCCTCGTTGCGGCCAGTTCCTTCTTTGCCGTGGCGTCCGCCGCCAGGCCGGCCAAGCCAGCGTTTCGCAGCGTCTCCAACTCCGCCTGGCCCACCGATGCGGGCGCGGCCAGGATGATGGGCCTGTCGACGTAGCTCCGCGCCTTCTGCAGTTCGAACAGGCTGCGCAGCGTCAGTGGGAACAGCTTGTCCTGCGGCGTGTACAACACTCCGTCCAGGGGCAGTTCGTGCACCGCCCGCGCCGTGTCCTCGTCCAGCCCAGGGCCGATGGCCAGGTACTTGCCGAACTCCTCGTCGTTCAGCACGGAGGCCGGTGTATCGCCTAGGTCGAGTACCGCAAAGTCGCAGCCCAGTGCCTTGAGTCGCGCAGCCTGCTCCGCATCAAGTTGCGCGATGCGCACGCCCCAGAGCTTGTCCTTCAGTGCCTCCGTGGCCTTGTCCAGGGCGTCGCCAGGCCACTCGCCCAGCTCTACAAGGAAGGCGTCGACGGCCGAGTCCTGCACCGTCGCCTTCTTTTTGAGGTCGTCCAGCGTCCCTCGGCCCAGGAGCACCATCGCGGGGTTTGTCGCGTTCTTCCGCGTCGCCATCCCGAACCCCATCGTCGAGCCGGTCTGCTGGCCCAGTTTGTCTATCTTGTCTCCGAGTTTGCTCATCGTCCCCTCATCCGTTGACATGTCGCGACGCCGCCATGGGCGTCTTCCGCATTGTACCAGCACCGCCCGCCTTGCCATTCCCACTGTCCAGGGTTACGCTGAACAGCACCATGAGATTCCTCGAACACCAAAGCAAAGCCCTGCCGTACATGGTCGTCGAACCCAACGGCTACAAAGTGGATGCCAGCTACCCCATGGTGGTCCTTCTCCACGGCTTCGGTTCCCACATGGGCGACATCGCTCGCCTTTCCGCCCGCATAGACACCGAGCACTACATCTACGCCTGCCCGAACGCGCCCATCGCCATGGACCTCGGCGGCTTCACAGGCTATGCGTGGGCGCCACTGGACGGCGAGGCTGCTCGTCAGGCCCAGGCCCACGCCGAGGAACTGCTCCGCGTCTTCTGCCAGGAGGTCTTTGCGAGGTACGATCCACCCGGCGGCCAGGCTGTCATCGGCGGGTTCTCCCAGGGCGGCATGATGGCCTACCGCACCGGCCTGACCAGCCCCGATGCGTTCCGTGGCGTCGCGGCCCTCAGTTCGCGCATCCCAGACCCCAGCGAC
>Ga0194131_10000119_pt1 | contig 118258 bp, 78 predicted proteins | sample TA2KigO120mmetaG_FD_148631 | JGI IMG/M metagenome (GOLD analysis project Ga0194131, IMG submission 148631) | Freshwater microbial communities from Lake Tanganyika, Tanzania - TA2015053 Kigoma Offshore 120m | ecosystem: Environmental > Aquatic > Freshwater > Lake | place: Tanzania: Lake...
CGGTCTTCCGCTACGAGCCGCGACAACAAAAGACCGACGTGTATGTGACCTTCGGGTTCGCCAATCCGCACGGGCACATCTTCGACGCCTGGGGCCAGGACATCGTCTGCGACGGCACGGGAGCCAATCCGTTCCACGGCCCGCTGTTCTCCAGCCACTTGGATTTCCCGAACAAGCACAACCGTCCGCCGCAGGTCTATCAGCAGCGCACGCGACCGCTCCCCGCCATCGAAATCCTCAGCAGCAGCCACTTCCCCGAAGAGTTCCGAGGCAACCTGCTGGTCCCGAATGTGATCGGGTTTCAAGGCATCCTCCGCTACCGAATGCACGGCAGCGCCGGCGACACTAACCCGAAGCGTGAGCGAGGGCGAGCGCTCCAAGAGACTCCCAATACCGACTCCACGCGTTCTGGAGCGTCCGCCCTCGCTGACGCTTCGGGTTACAACGGCGAGGATGAAGGCTCCTCGCTCGGAGCCACCGAACTGGAACCGATCCTCTTTTCGTCCGATCCGAACTTCCGGCCGGCGGACATCGAAGTCGGTCCCGACGGAGCCATCTACTTCACCGACTGGCAAAACCCGATCATCGGCCACATGCAACACAACCTCCGCGACCCCAATCGCGATCAGGAGCACGGCCGCGTCTATCGCGTCACACATGAGGGACGCGAGTTAGTCAAGTCGCCGCAGGTCGCAGACGCTAGTATTGGCGATTTGTTGAAACTGTTGACGCATCCAGACGACCGCTTGCGCTATCGAGTGAGACTCGAACTCAGCGGGCGTGACCGTGACGCGGTCGTCAATGTGTCGACGGCGTGGGTGTCGAGTCTCGACAAAACGAAGGATGGTTACGACCACGCTCTCCTTGAAGCTCTTTGGGTGCATCAGCATCACAACAGCATCAACGTCCCGCTGCTTGAGCGCGTGCTCAAGTCACCCGACTTCCGCGTTCGCGCCGCTGCCGTGCGTGTCCTCGCGGCGTGGCGAGACGATCTGCTCGGACTTCCCGCGAACTTGCCGGCCGGAGCGTCCGTGTCGCACGCGCGCGAACAGTCGCATCGCAAGGCTCTCGAACTGCTGCTCAAGGCCGCGGCCGATCCCGCTCCGCGAGTCCGCTTGATGGCGCTCTGGGCCGCCAGCTTCATCCCAAAGCCCGAAGCCTACGAAGTGCTGCTCGTCGCCGCCGAGCACCCGAGCGACCAGTACCTCGACTTCCTCTCCAAAGAGGTCGCCCGCACCCTGCAACCGCTCTACGACCAGGCCAAAAAGGAAGGCCGCGAAATCGCCTTCGCCACCGAGGCGGGTGCTCGCTTCGCCCTCAAAAACCTGCCGACGGACGAACTGCTCAAGCAAGACAAGACGAAAGCCGTCTGCCTGGAACTGCTGTATCGCCCCGGCCTGCAAGACCCCGTCCGCCGCGACGCCGTCCGCACGCTCGCCAAGCTCGATAACAAGTCCGAACTGCGCGTCGTCATGGACACGATCCTGAACCTCGACGCCAAGCAATCCAACGCCGACACGACCGTCGTGTTCGACTTGGTCCGCCAACTCACCGGCCGCAGCACCGCCGAACTCAAAGACGCACGCGCCGAATTGGAAAAGCTTGCGACCGCCGCGAAGCAACCGATCTTCCGCCAAATCGGCTACGTCTCGCTGATCAACGTCGATGACAACGTCGATGCCTCGTGGAAGCTCGCGACCACTGACCCCAAACGCCTGATCGACTTCGTCAACGCCATGCCGCTGATCTCCGATCCCGGCGTCCGAGCGACGTTGTACGATCGAGTCGAACCGCTGCTCACCGATCTCCCCGAACCGCTCCGCGGCCCGAAGTCCAAGGGCACAAACGGCCGCTTCGTCCGAGTCGAGTTGCCCGGCAAAGGAACACTGACGCTCGCCGAAGTCGAAGTCATGAGCGGCGGCGACAACATCGCTCGCAAAGGCCGAGCCTCGCAGAAGAACGTCGCTGCTGGCGGTGATGCCAAGCGCGGCATCGACGGCAACAAGTCCGGCCTTTACGGCGACGGGGGCCAAACTCACACCGAGGAAAACACCAACAACCCGTGGTGGGAGGTGGACCTCGGCGACGAATTCCCCATCGACCAAATCGTGATCTACAACCGCACGGAAGGAGACCTCGGCGGCCGTCTGAATCAATTCACGGTGAAAGTCCTTGACGAGAAACGGGGCGAAGTCTTCAAGTCCGAGAAGAATCCGGCTCCGAAGGTCAAAGCCGAATTTACGCTGCAAGGGGGCGGCCCCGAATCGCTCGTCCGTCGAGCCGCCATGAACGCGCTCACGTATGTCCGAGGGCAAGAACCGAAAACGTTCGCGACGCTCGCCAAGTTCGTGAAAGAAAACACCGACCGCACTGCCGCCATCCGCGCTTTGCAACGCCTGCCGAAGGCGACGTGGCCGAAAGAAGCCGCGCCGGAACTGATCGCTGTCTTGTTGGACTCGATCAAGAAAACCCCCGCCGCCGAACGCACCAGCGACGCCGCGCTTGACCAATTCGAGTTCGCCGACGCCCTTGCTTCGCTGCTTCCCGCTGATCAATCGAAGCCCGTCCGAGCGCAACTTGGTGAACTCGGCATCCGAGTCATCAAGATCGGCACCGTCTTCGAGAAGATGAGCTACGACAAAGACATCATCGTCGTCCAAGCCGGCAAGCCGGTCGAATTCGTTCTCGAAAACTCCGACCTGATGCCGCACAACCTCGCGATCACGTTGCCCGGCGCGTTGGAAGAAATCGGCCTCCTCTCCGAAGCCAACGCCCAGAAGCCGGGCTTCGCCGAGAAGCACTACATCCCCGACAGCCCCAAGATCATCGCCAAGAGCACGCTGCTCCAACCGCGAGATTCCCAACGCCTGAGCTTCAACGTCCCGAAGCAACCCGGCGTGTACCCGATCGTCTGCACCTACCCCGGCCACTGGCGCAGAATGTACGCCGCGCTCTACGTCGTCCCCGACCTCGACGCCTACGAAGCCGCGCCGGATCAATACCTCACCGCAAACAAGATCGAGGCCGCCGACGCGCTGTTGAAAGACCGCCGCCCGCGCACCGAATGGAAATTCGAAGACCTCGCCGCCGTCGTCACCGCTCTGGACCACAAAGCGATGGGACATGACCACGACGATCACGCCAAACGCAGCTTCAACGCCGGAAAGCAATTGTTCGTTGTCGCCAACTGCGTCGGCTGCCACAAATTCGGCGGAGTCGGCAAAGAATTCGGAGCCGACCTGACCAAGCTCGACGAAAAGATGAAACCCAGCGACATCCTCAAAGACATCCTGGAACCGAGCGCCAAGATCAACGAGAAGTACCAAACCAACGTCTTCGAACTCCAAGACGGCAAAGTGATCCAAGGCCTGGTCGTCGAAGAGTCCGGCGACATCATCAAGGTCGTCGAGAATCCCCTGATCTCGGCGGAACCGAAGATCATCAAACGCAACGACGTTGCTGAACGCCAGCGCTCGAAGGTTTCGATCATGCCGAAAGGCTTACTGGAGAAACTCACCAGAGAAGAAATCCTCGACCTCGTTGCCTACATTGCCTCGCGCAACAACAAAGACCACGCGATCTTCAAAGGGGGTCACGATCACTAGCTTTGGAGTGCGGGGTGTCAGCCCCGCTTTGGATCTTTTGATTTCCAATCTTTCACCTCGAACAAAGAATCCAAAGCGGGGCTGACACCCCGCGTTCCAAAATATGGCCACAGCACCGCTGGGCATCAAAGCCCGTCAGCAAGAGGGCGTTCTGGAATTGCAATGGCCGAACGGCACCTACCGGCTGCCGTATCGGTTCTTACGCGGTCGCTGCCCCTGTGCGAGCTGCGTCGATGAGGTCAGCGGCGTGCGAGTCGTAGATGTCGAAGACGTCCCGCTGGCCGTCGCGCCGACCAACATCCAGTTCTCCGGCAACTACGCGATCAAGATTTCGTGGAACGATCGCCACGATACCGGCCTCTTCACCTGGGAATATCTCGAACTTCTTTGCCAGGACGTCGCCGCTGGAGCGAGAACCGAATGAGCCTTGAAGTCGAAATGAAATACTCGCTGGCCGATGCGGCTGCGGTCACTGCTCTGCGGATGAAACTTGCCGCGCTCGGAGCCGAACCGGCCGAGCCGCTTCATCAACGCGACGTCTATCTTGCGCATCCCAGCCGCGACTTTGCTCAGACCGACGAGGCGTTTCGTATTCGCTGCGTCGGTGAAGAAAATTATCTGACCTACAAAGGCCCGCTATTGGACGAGGTCACGAAGACACGTCACGAGATCGAAATCGCGACGGCGGCGGGAGCCGGTGCCTGTGAGCAACTCTTGGACATGTTCACGCGGCTTGGATTCCGCGCGGTGCGTGACGTCGTCAAACGCCGCGAGCCGTTCTTTCTGCTCTGGCAAGACCGCGACGTTGAGATCGTTCTCGATGACGTCCGCGATCTCGGCTGGTTCGCCGAGTTGGAGATCATCGCGGAAGTTTCCGAATGCGACGCCGCCCGCGAATGCCTGTTTGCGCTCTCGCGAGAATTGAATCTCGGCAAGTCTGAACGCCGCTCGTATCTTCGTCTGCTGCTGGAGCAGGATGTGAGTGCTTGAGCGATTCCCTATGACGCCCAGTATGTCCGGTCGAGGGTGCGGAAGTTGATCGCTTCGTGCAGGTGCTCTGGCTGGATGGCTTCGCTGTTGGCGAGGTCGGCGATTGTGCGGGCGACCCGTAAGATCTTGTCGTGAGCGCGGGCCGAGAACCCCATTTCTTCCATTGCCTGTCGGATCAGCGTCTCCGCCTCTGGCGCCAATTTGCAGTATTGTCGAATCTGCCGAGTCGACATCTTGCCGTTGCACATCCCCGGCAGATTGCTGAAACGGCGGCGTTGAATGTCGCGGGCGAAGGAAACTTGGTCCATCATCATCGCGCTGGACGTGCCAGGCTGGCTGTCGGCGATCTCGCGAAACGGCACGGCCGGAACTTCGACGTGAATGTCGATGCGGTCCAGCAGCGGTCCGCTGATCTTGGCGAGGTAGCGTTCGATCTGCATCGGGCTGCACTGACAGTTGCGTTTCGGGTCGCCGCGATAGCCGCAGGGGCACGGGTTCATCGCTGCGACCAGCATCAAATTCGCGGGAAACGTGACGCTGCCACTCGCTCGCGAGATCGTGACGTTGTTCTCCTCAAGCGGCTGCCGCATGACTTCCAACGTGCGGCGATTGAATTCGGGAAGCTCGTCCAAAAACAACACGCCATGATGAGCAAGACTGATTTCACCCGGAGCTGGCGTACTGCCGCCCCCGACCAGGCCCGCCTCACTGATCGTGTGATGCGGCGAACGAAAGGGACGTTGCAGGATCAGCGATTGGCCTCGTTCCAGACGTCCAACCGCAGACCAGATGCGCGTCGTCTCCAAACTTTCTTCGGTGTTCAGCTGCGGCAGAATTGTCACTAGCCGCCGCGCGAGCAGTGTCTTTCCGGTTCCCGGCGAGCCGATCATCAGTAGATGGTGCGTGCCGGCGGCGGCGACTGTGACCGCTCGCTTCGCCGACTCTTGCCCTTTCACGTCCGAGTAGTCGACCTCGTAGTTTCCAAACGTCTCGATCGCCCGATCCCAACTGAACTGAGCAGGCTCGATGTCCAATTCGCCGGATAGAAATCCGACCGCTTCGGTCAGCGCGCCGATTGGGATGATCTGGATGCCATCGACGACCGACGCTTCAGGCACGTTTTCAAGGGGGACCAACAACCCCGTCTTGCCTTGCTCGCGGGCGGCGATGGCCATCGACAATGCGCCGCGCACCGGCCGCAACGTGCCGTCAAGAGCCAGTTCTCCCACTGCCGCGAAATCACTGAGTCGATCTCGCGCGAGTTGTCCGCACGCGACAATGATTCCCAGCGCAATGGGCAGATCGAACGACGCGCCTTCCTTCGGCAGTTCGGCCGGCGAGAGATTGATGACAACTCGGTCAATCGGCCGCGAGTAGCCGCAGTTCACGAGTGCTCGTTCAACGCGATGAGTGCTTTCTTTCACCGCCATTTCGGCCATGCCGACCAGTACAGTCCGCGGCATGGACGCGGGAGAAATATCGACTTCGACCTCAACCGGCTTTGCCTCGATGCCCAGCAACGAATACGAAAACAACTTCGCCAGCATGAACCGCCTCCACGACAGGACACATCTCTCCGAAGCGTTCGTGATTCCGAGCAGTCTATCACCGGTGTCTTTTGCCGCCACGGTGGGGATGTTCGGTTCACTCCCACAGATCGGCGAAGTTCACTACACCATGCCCGCCAGCGAATTCCGACGAGGACGAATTTCGGCCAACGTCGCACGAATGCCAAAAGGAGTTGAGCCATGTTGCGGATGAAAGTTGCCCAAGCTCTGAAGTCCGGTCAGGCCGGGCAAGCAGTTGATCTTCGTGGCTGGGTGCGGACCCGACGCGATTCCAAGCAGGCGTTTTCGTTTGTCGAACTCAACGACGGCAGTTGCCTGGCCAACTTGCAGATCGTGATCGACGCCAACGTGCCGGGCTATGCGGAGTCCATCAAGCAAGTGACGACCGGTGCGAGTATCGCTGTCGAAGGCGAGATCAAAGATTCCCCCGCCAAAGGCCAGCGAATCGAAGTCCACGCCAAGACGCTGCGAGTCCTCGGCGAAGCGGACCCGCTCAAGTATCCGCTGCAAAAGAAGGGGCACTCGATGGAGTTCCTGCGCGAGATTGCGCACCTGCGTCCGCGAACCAACACGTTCGGAGCGGTCACGCGCGTTCGCAACGCGGCCTCGGCGGCGATTCATCAGTTCTTTCAGTCGCGCGGGTTTGTCTACATCCAGTCACCGGTCATCACAACCAGCGACTGCGAAGGTGCCGGACAAATGTTTCAAGTGACGACGCTCGATCTGCACAAGCTGGCAGCGTCGGGCAAGCCGGTGAACTTTGAACTCGACTTCTTCGCTAAGCCGGCCTCGCTGACGGTCAGTGGACAGCTCGAAGCCGAAATCTTCGCGACCTCGGTCGGCGACTGTTACACGTTTGGGCCGACTTTTCGCGCGGAGAACTCGAACACGACACGGCATCTCGCCGAGTTCTGGATGGTCGAGCCGGAGATGCCGTTCTACGAACTGACCGACAACATGCGGCTTGCCGAATCGTTCATCAAGTCGGTCATTGGCGATGTGCTCAAGAATTGTGAAGCGGACATGGCATTCTTCAACGAACGGATCGACGAGAAACACGAGCTGCTCTCGACGCTGCAAAACATCCTCGATCATGAATTTATTCGCCTGCCGTACACCGAAGCGGTCGAATTGCTAAGAAACTCCGGCCAGAAGTTCGAGTATCACGTCGAATGGGGGAGCGACCTGCAATCAGAACACGAGCGGTTTCTGACCGAGCAACACTTCAAGCAGCCAGTCATCCTGTTCGACTATCCGCGGACGCTGAAGCCGTTTTACATGCGCTGCAACGACGACGGGAAAACGGTACGGGCGATGGACGTGTTGGTGCCGCGCGTCGGCGAGATCATCGGCGGCAGCCAGCGCGAGGAGCGGTTGGATGTACTGCTCGAGCGGATGCAGGAGTGCCACCTCGACCCAGAGACATATTGGTGGTACGTCGATCTGCGACGCTACGGCACGGTGCCGCATTCGGGTTTCGGCCTGGGCTTCGAGCGGCTGATTCAGCTCGTCACTGGCCTGGGCAACATTCGCGACTGCATCCCGTTCCCGCGCGTGCCCAAGAGCGCCGACTTCTAATCGGTTTCCCGAATCTCAGCCGGTGTCCGGTCGAGTAAAATCACTTCCGAGGAGTTCTCAAATTTCAGGACCGTATCGGCCAGCGACTTCTCGGCCATCTTGATCAGCAGCTTTCGGCCGGCAGTCGTATATTTCCGTAGCGTGATCTCGTTGCCACGCTCGTTGTAGTCGACCTCATCCATGAAGCTGCGGATCAGCAACAACCCGCGACCGTCGATTGGATCCAGATTTTCATCTGCCGTTGGGTCGAGCACTTTCTTGTGGTTGAAGCCCGGACCTTCGTCACGGATCACGAATCTCAGGTGAACGTCACTGATCGACGCGACGCCATGCACCTTTCGATCACGATAAGTCCAGATCAATTGCCGGGGCTCTATTATTTCGTGTTGGAGGCTTTTGTCTTCCTGGCGCAGATCGGAATCCAGTTCCACGTTGCCGTGATGCATCGCGTTTGTCAGTGATTCGTGCCATCCCACGCCAATCCGCACTGGTTCCGGTTCATCGCACAAACGCAAAGAACGGATGTGATCTTCCAGGTAACGGACCAGCGGAGAGACCAGCGAATCGTCATTATCGAGCTCAAATCGCAAGTGCATGCTCCTCAGGTCGACGATCATTCGTCAGCGGTTCGAATGCGTGGCGGCAAGTTCCAAAACCGTTCAGGCCTGTAAGGCCTCGACTGCCGTTCTTCGCTGCTCAGATCAGACATCACCACCACGGAGACCAAGCTCTATTTGTCCCGCAATCTGACCAGCGAATTCATGTCGCTTAAATGGGCCAAGCACAGATCAGTCAATACCAAGTCAGGCATCCACTGCTCGACAGCAGACAACTCCGCTTCACCATCAGCCGCTTCACTGATCTCGTAATTGGGCCATTGTTCCTGCAACAGTCTGATGAGCGACGTCTGCTCGACGGTCGAGTCGTCAACGATGAGCAGTTTCTTGACAAGGTTGTCGGCGGCCATAAATCGATTCGCAGGGGATTGGAGGCTCAGACGGGAAAGCGATGACCAGAAAGCGGGATACGATTGGTGGCCCACCAAAACTGCAGCCATCCTGCAACAGAATTCTGCGTTCGTCGTTACGGTCACCGCTGCGACCGTCACACGCGGAAACGGTCCGAACGGGACATACATGCCGTGAGGCGCCTCTGCCGGACGGTTTTTTAGAAGAAGTGCCCAGAGTCAGGCCTATTTGCCGAGCCGCAACGTTTTGAATTCCCGCGTCTGCTGAGTGATCGCAACCTCGGCCGGCAGCCGTTCCATTGAACTGGCTCCGTAAAAACCATCGCATGCCGGGACGCGGTCGAGCACAAACTGAGCATCTGCTGGTATGGCGATCGGCCCGCCGTGACACAGCACGAAAACATCGCCGCGCACCGCTTTGGCCGCCTCGGCGATAGCGGAGACTTCGCGCACGCTGTCCTCCAATGACTTCGCGGTCCGCGCACCGATCGTGCCGTTGGTAGTCAACCCCATGTGAGCGACGACGATGTCTGCTCCCGCGTACGCCATCGCGGCCGACTCTGCCGGAGAGAACGCATACGGCGTCGTCAGCAGATCGAGATCGTGAGCTGCTTTCACTAGATCGATTTCCAAACCGTAACCCATTCCGGTTTCTTCGAGTCCTTGGCGAAACGTCCCGTCGATTAGTCCGACCGTCGGAAAGTTTTGGATGCCGGCAAAGCCCAACGCTTGCAGTTCACGCAAAAAACAATCGCGGATCATGAACGGATCGGTACCGCAAACACCCGCCAAGACTGGTGTGTGAGTCACCGCCGTCAGCACCTCGAATGCCATCTCTTTGACGATCTGGTTCGCATTGCCGTACGGCATCATGCCGGAGAGGGACCCGCGTCCCGCCATGCGAAAACGACCGGAGTTGTAGATCACAATCAAGTCGATGCCGCCGGCCTCTTCGCACTTGGCACTGATGCCTGTCCCCGCTCCACCACCGACGATCGGCTGGCCAGCCGCCACTTGCTGACGAAAACGAGACAGGATCGAATTACGTGATTCCGGCATGTGAGGACTTTCAAAATCCGTGAGTTGTAAGAGCGAGAACTTCTTCGGCAAGTGCCATAGCGAATGCCGGATCGTTGATATGCAGCGGCAAGCGTTTGATCTTTCGCCGCTCGGTCGTCTGGATCAATCGTTCGAGTTCCTCGAACAGTGCCATGTCGGCGGCAGGATCGTGAAACGGCTGACCGACGGCGTCAATTGACGAGATGCCGAGATCCGGAATCAGCAACGTCAACGGCGCGGTGGAACGATTCAGCTTGTTCGCGATCCAGTGGGCGAATCGTCGATTCTCGTCCGGCGTCGTGCGCATCAGAGTGACTTGAGCGTTGTGGACGTGCAGCTTCCTTCCGATGAATTGCGGCGGTACGGTTTCTTTCGCGCCAAAGTTGACCATGTCGAGCGCGCCGACGCTCAGGACGTACGGCACGCGTGCATCGAGGATCGCATCGAACCGATGCGGCCCACACGCGAGCACTCCGCCGACAATCTCATCGGCGACGGCTGTCGTCGTGACATCAATCACTCCCTGAATCAACCCGCTGCGCACGAGGTTTTCCATCGCACGATCACCCGATCCTGTCGCGTGAAACACGAGGCAATCGTAACCGCGAGCTTCCAATGATTTCCGCACGGCATCGACGCAAGGTGTCGTGACGCCGAACATCGTCATGCCCAGCGTGGGCTTCTCGACAACGTGCGGTTGCGAGTGACGTACCATGCCAGCGATTGCGTGCGCGGCGTTCGCGAACACACGTCGCGAGACCGAGTTGATACCGGCCACATCGACCACGGAATACATCATCGTCAGGTCGGCACAATCGACATACGGCCCGACATTGCCGCTGGCCATCGTGCTGACCATCACCTTCGGCACCCCGACCGGCAACGCTCGCATGGCTGGAGTGATGAGCGCGGTCCCTCCACCGCCACCGATGCCGATCACTCCCGCAAGTCGACCCGCTTTGTGTTCCGAAGTTACAAACTTGATCAGGGCCGCCGACATTGCCGTCACCGCTTCGCCTCGATCTGTTTTTGTGAGCGGATTTGATGCCGCACAGTTCGTCGCGATTTGCTCACGAGTGATGTCGGGCACAACCGCCGCAGGATCTTTTGTGCCAACATCAACGGTGACAACTTCAATGCCGCAGGCGCGAATGAGTTTCGCGATGAAACAGATCTCTGCTCCTTTGGTGTCCATCGTGGCGATGGCATAAACCCGGGACATCGACAGCTCCCACCTAGATTTGTTGCGAGAATGGCGGAGGCATCGACAAAAGGGTCGCTCCGATCCCTGCGAACACCACGCTGACCCAGCTCAGAAACGCGAAACGGATCGGCCACTTGGCGAATCCGGCCCAGTTTGTGACAACCGATCTCACCCGCAGGCAAAGGACAAGACCAATGCCGATCCGCAGCGGCGCGACGAACCAGATTGGATCTTCTGTGTACGGGGGACGGCACACACGGCGGCTGTGGGCACTCACTGACAGCCACGAATCCGACCGGTAGATCAGGATCGTTTTAGCGAGGCGGTACCAATTGAATAAGCCCGCCAAGAAGCCTCCGCGCATCGCGGTCGAAACGGGCACCGTTGCCAGCGTGACTGGCTTCACTTCGGAATTTCGTTGAGCGAGCGACGTGTTCGACATGATGTCGCTCACAGCAGTCCGCGAATCGGCTCTGCGTGATAGATGTGGTGCGGACGGTCGAGGTCGTCGTGCCACGCAGCGGTGTCGGGGATGCCGAGGGCTGAGTAAATCGTCGCGGCCATGTTCTCTGGCTTTTGAGCATCGTTCACAGGATAGCCGCCGACTTTGTCAGAGGCGCCGATGACGCGGCCACCTTGGATTCCGCCGCCGGCGAAGAAGACCGTTTGAACGGCACCCCAATGGTCTCGGCCGGGGAGTTTGTAGTACTGCGGCAGGTGGGTGATCTTCGGAGTGCGGCCGAACTCGCCTGCCATCACGATCATCGTGCTGTCGAGCAGACCGCTCTGCGACAGATCGTCCAGCAGGGCGGAGAGCGCCTTGTCGGTCGGCGGGAACAGGAGATCTTTGAGATGCGGGAACGCTTCGCCGTGTGTGTCCCAAGTTTCGTTGTTACCGAGGTTCACTTGGATGAGATTGACTCCCACTTCGACGAGCCGTTTGGCCATCAGCAGCGACCAGCCGAACGAGTTGCGTCCATAGCGATCCTGTTGGGCGTCGGGAGCCTTCGTGACGTCGAAGGCTTGCCGCACCTTCGCATCGGTCAGCAGCGACAACACGGTTTGGCGATCTCGGTCGAACGCGCCGGTTGAGCCGGCCCGGTAGAGTCCAGCTTGCTGTTCGTCGATCAGACGGACTAAATCCACGCGCCGATCGAGCCGACCAAAACTGACTCCCTCCGGCAACGACAAATTCGGAGCTTCAAACGTGAATCGACGCGGCATCTTCGGCCGCTCTTGATGGTCGAATTCGTATTCGGGGTACGCTCCGTAACCGAGAGCATTGAATGGCGAAAGTTCGATGAACCACGGATCGCGCCGCGAACCCATGATCCCAGCGAACTGACCAGGAATGACTCGCCGCGAGTAATGCACCAACCGATCGGGCAACACCACAGCCGGAGGCAAGTTGTTGCGCGGTTGCGTGACGGCACCTGCGACCGAGGCGATCGAGGGATGATCGAGAGGTCCAGGCTGACTCGGACTGAAGCCGGGGGGCGCGTCGGTCCGTCCCGTCAACATGATGTGATGGCCGAGCGAATGATCGTTCGACGGATGCGTCAGCGATCGGCAGAGCGACCACAGGTGGCTGCGTTGAGCAAGCTGTGGCAAGTGCTCGCAAATTTGAGTGCCGGGGGAACGAGTCGAAATTGGCTGAAACTCACCGCGAATGTTGTCCGGTGCGTCGGGCTTCATGTCGAAGCTATCTTGCTGAGCCAAGCCGCCCGATAGGAAGACGTAGATCACCGACTTCGCCGTCGCGATCCGCTCATGACCCGGAGCGGCAGCGGCTCGCAGTGCGGTCAGGTGGTTGGTGCCGAGTCCCAGCAGCCCGATGGACCCGGCTTGCAGGGCCGTGCGACGACTCAGTGACGGGTGGCTCCAAGATGGCTTCGTGGACATGAGCGTCCTCACAAGTTTCGAGTCCTCACCGACAACGCATCCGAACAAGTTGATAGCTCACCGATTTGAAGGGCTTTCGGCAAGTTCAAAGTACGATCTTTGCTCCGGGCAATAAAAAAGGCGGGGATGAATCCCGCCTGGTTGTGCGAATTGTGCGTACCGCTCAGGCCTGAGCGGCTTCTGGCAGTCGGACGTTGATACGGCGACCTTCCTGGTCGAAGTAGACCGTACCATCCTTGAGCGCGAAGATCGTGTAGTCCTTGCCCAGTCCAACGTTCTTACCCGGACGCCACTTGGTGCCGCATTGACGGACCAGGATATTGCCGGCAATCACGCTTTCTCCGCCGAATTTTTTGACCCCCAACCGTTGTGAATGCGACTCACGTCCGTTGCGGCTGGAGCCTTGTCCCTTCTTATGAGCCATGTTGCAGTGCCCTCAAATCATCAAGCGAATGAACTGTCCAAAATCGATACCCGACGAAGGGGCGGGAGTTTACTGGTGACATCCAGAGGAGGCAACTACCACGGCGTTTCCATCAAATTGACGACCTGCCGGGCGAGTTGGTTGATCGATTGCTGGATGGCGGTGGCCAGCGATTGGCCGACTTCCGGGGCGAATTCGGCCTGCGACCGTAGCGAAAGCAGTTCTGGTCCGACGGGAACTTGCTGCTCGGCCAGGATGCGGCCAGAGCGCAGGTCTTCCCAGACGACCTCGACGACGAGGTTCACTTGCAGCTCGCGAGGGTCGTCCTGGCGGTTCTCTCCCAGCACGCTTTTGCGGAGATCGACCACTCGGCCGGAGAGCCGGGTGTCGGCGTCGCATTTGACGACTCGGAACGGCGTGCGGAGTTGGATCTGCTTTTGGACCGCCTCCGTCAGTTGGACTTCGATGCCGCGACGGAGCGAGCTAGTCTCGAACATCGGCACCTCGACCGAGCGAATCTGCGGATCGAACCCGCCACCAACCATGTAGCCACAACCCGCCAGCGCGGTCAGCGTGCCCAAAACACACGACGACAGGAATGCTCGTCGAGCATGTGAGTGGTTCATCGCGGCATCCCCAGCAATTCGGGGTCGTTCTTCCCTGGCTTGTGATCGTTGACGCTGGGCAAATCCTCGTTGAGGCGCGCACTCCCTCTGGGATCAAACTCTACACCCTCATCTGGCGGCTTTCGCAATCGCGGCAGGCTGTCGAGGACTCGCGTGCCAATCGTCGGCTTTTCAACATGTGGAGCGCGCAGCTTGGCAAGCACTTCACGAGCCTGTGGGGCATAACTGCTCTTCGGATACGTCTGGAGCAACTCCTCGGCGTAGATGATCTGCGCTTTGGGCTTTCGCTTGCGGCCATAAAGTTCCACAAGATCCCAAAGGCGCTGTGCACGAGCCTCTTCAATTTTCGCGAGTTCGTCCTTGAGACGTTCTTTCTCCGGCAAGTTGGGGAACAGGCGCAGCGTGCTCTCCTTGAGCTGCCGCGCGTCTTCGAGTTGCTTTTCGTCGTAGCTGGCACCCTGATAGCTCATCAACTTGACGTGAGATCCGAGCACAAACGACGTTTGTAAATGCGGGCTGTTGGGATATTCCTCGCGGAGCATCGAGAAGTAACGGTCGGCCTCCGAAAAGTTGCCGACGCGGAAGTAGTGACTGGCGGTCATCATGATCGCGTCATCGGCGAGCGGCCCGCGCGGATCGTACATCCAGATCGACTTGAGCGCGTCGAGCGCATTGCCCGGCGTATCAAACGTCGGTCGATGCTTGTCCGTAAAGTTGGGAATGAGAACCCACGCATGTGGCGGACGTTGTTTTTTCGGAATCGGCGTCGCTCGTGGATCCTCCAAGTTCACCGGAGTGACATCGTCCGATGTCGCGAATTCCGGGAAGCCCAGCCACGTGCGACCGACCACGAACAACCGTTTCGTCGCTGTGTTGAGGTGTCGAGTTGACGGATACTCCTTCAGCAGTACCTCGTAATAATCCTTCGCTTCCGAAAAACGTTCTTCCTTGAAATAACTTTCCGCCAGCAGAAACATCGAGTCTTCGCGGACGCGATTGTGGTCCTCGCGGTATTCGGGTTCGACGTTCCAGAAGCGAGCTATCTGGAGAAAAGACTGCTTCTTTTTCGTGAGTGGCTTGAGCAACTTCGACGCTTCGGCATAGCGCTGTTCTTGAAAAAGCCGCTCGGCTTCGTCGTAGAGTTTTCGCTGCCGACTTTGTTCCGCCTCGTCATTCACGATCGACTTTGGCTGTGAAGTCCGCGAGGAGGTGAAGCGGTCGTACCAATGCCGCTCCGACGCCTCGTCACCTCTTTCGATCTGAGGAACAACGCGGTTGTCGTGATGCGTTCGGTTGCTCTTGATTTCGTCTTCCGATTTTCGACTCCCGCCGAAACCGAACAACTTGCGAGGCTCTTTCGGTTCGGGAGGTAGTTCCGCGCCATCTTTAGCGTCGACGGACGTCACGTCTTCGGGGGAGTTCAAATCGGATTCAAACGACGGGGACTCGTCTTTGTCCCGCATCAACTTCAGGCTGCGTCCCCAACTCCACTGTGTCAGTGAGATCGGTGGACGACTCATCGCACAGCCAGAGACCATCGTGCAGAGCGCGAGTGTCAGGCACGTGGCCGATCGAACAGCGGCAGTCGGGCAGTGAGACATGGTTGGGTTGGGAAACCCCAAGGTCTAAATCTCAATGTCCAATGAATCTCCCAGTTTCAAATCCCAAATTGGTCGTTTCACGATTGTTTGGGGATAAGAGTTTGGTCATTCCTTGGTCATTGGATCTTGGAAATTGGAGCTTCTTGCTCAGAAGGGCAGGTAGCCGAGCATCTTGGGCCGGCGGTCGAGTGGCTGGCAGATGGCGGCGGTGAGGAGATGACGAAGTTCAAGAAGTGTTTTGCGCGGGACAGGATCAGTCGGGATCGGCGGAGCTTGTTCGCCAGAGAGTTGTTCGAACAGAGCCAACGTCGCACCGTGAATCGGATGTGACGCGAACTCTGGTTCGCGGCAATTCGGGCAGAGCAATCCTCCTTGAGACACCCAGAAAACAGAGTTCGTGTGTTCGGCCACAACTCGTCCGCACGCCAGGCAAGCTCGAAAGTCCGGCAGTTGGCCGATCTCTCGCAGCGTGATGACTTCAAAGCGGAGCACCGGCCAGCGGAAATCAGATTCCGTCGTCAGTCGCCGCAGAGTCGTCACCGCCTCGTCGTACAGAACGGGATGCGGGTCGTATTCCTCGGTCAGACCAGCCAATAACTCGGCGACGTAATAACCGGCGTACAAGCCATTCAAGCTGCCAGCCGGCGGACGGAACCGAGCCATCAACTGGCATTCGGTCAGAATGTCCAGTCCCCCCGATGACTTGCGCAGGAACACTAGGCCGGATTCCGCGAGCAGATCAAGAGCGGTTTCAAACGGTCCCTTGAGCCGCTTCGCACCCTTTGCAATACACGAAATCTTCCCAAAGTCCCGCGTGAAAAACGTGACGACCCGGCTGGACTCGCTGAAGTCCGCCAAGCGAATGACGAGGCCGGTGGTCTTTTCAGCGGACATTCGAATACTCACTCACCCAACGAGGACTTGCGACGCAGCAGATGATGATAGTGCTGAGCGAAGCGATGCGCCTCGTCGCGGACATACTGCAACAGCCTCAGGGCGTATGCGTGTTTGCTCAGCCGGATCGGCTCAGACTGGCCTGGCAGAAAGATTTCTTCGTCCCGTTTCGCTAGCGACAAGATCGGCGGCGGTGTGATGTCATGCATCCGAAACGCATCGAGCGCCGCGCTGAGCTGTCCTTTGCCGCCGTCGATCAGCAGCAGATCAGGGAACGATTCCCCTTCTTCACGCAGCCGGCTGAAACGGCGGCTGACCACTTCACGGATTGCCCCGAAATCATCGACGCCGTCTACGGATTTGATTTTGAATCGCTTGTAAGCATGTTTGAACGGCAGGCCGTCAAGGAACGACACGAGACTCGCGACAGTCTCGCCTCCTTGCAGGTGAGCGATGTCGATCCCCTCGATTCGCCGCGGCAGTTTGTCGAGGTTCAACGTTTTCATCAGCCCACGCATCCCCTTCTTCGGGTCGATCGGAAAGACTTCCGGCTGCTCGTGGTCTTTCAAGTTGCCACGCAGGTTGAGCGTTTCGAGCGCGGTCATTTCGTCCCGAATGCGGGCCGCGCGCTCAAACCGCAACTCTTGTGAGGCGGTCAGCATCTCGGCCCTCAGTTCTCGGAGCAGTTTGCTCTTCTTGCCGTCCAGAACCATACAAAGCCGGCGGATGTCACGGCGGTAGTCCTCTTTGCTGATCCGCAAATTGCACGGAGCAGTGCATTGCCCGATGCTCGCCAGCAGGCACGGCCGGAACCATCGCCAGCGTTCTTCCCCCTCGGCGATGTCGAGCGAACACGTGCGAAACCGAAAGATACGCTGCAAGACGCTGATCGCGCCGCGCAGCCGTTTGGCGCTTGTGAAGGGGCCATACAACTTCGCGCCGCGAGTTCGCGGCTTCCGCGTAAATTCGATCCGAGGAAACTCTTCCCGCGTCGTGATCTGCAAGTACGGGAAGGTCTTGTCGTCTTTTAATTCGGAATTAAATCGGGGCTGAATGTCCTTGATGAGCCGCGCTTCGAGCAGCAATGCCTCAACCTCACTGTCACAGCCGATGTGATCGACGTCTCGAATCTCTGGCACGAGGTCGCTAATCCGGCGGTCAAACGCGGCCTTCGAGTTGAAGTAGCTCGACACACGGCCGCGCAGATTGACCGCTTTTCCGACGTAGATGACCCGGCCGAGCGCGTCCTTCATCAAGTACACACCAGCGGTCGTCGGCAGCGACCGGACCTTTGTTCGCACGTCGGCAGCGGGTTGTTCGGACATCGGTCTGTCTCGATTAGAGTGACAAGTTAAGGGGGTGGCACGGTGAAGTGGCTTCGTCACCGTGTCACCCCACTCACCTTGCCACCGTGTCACAATCCATCGGACAGCACGAACAAGATCGCAAAGATCGTCCCCATGAACAGCACGATTTGTAAAAACAGCCGTGTGGCTCGATGGACGATCCGCTCCGGCAACTCAAACCGGCTCGCGCTGTAAACCAGACTGATCGCCAGCGCCAACGGCAGCAGGTACCACAACACGTTTTGAGCGGCGAGCAGCATGATGAGTCGAGAGTTCAGGGGTGAGAGACGAGAGGAACGGGCAATGACACGACCAAGCATCAATCATCACGAACTTGGTGCGGGAGTCGCCGAAGTCGCAGTGGCGACTGGAGTCGGAACTGCCGTCGCGGCTGGTGCCGTTGAAGGCTGCCCTTCCGGTTGATCGACCTCGTCACCGTAGCCGTAGGCCGGACCTTCGTAGGCATCCCAAATCGCCAGCAAGTTCAACAGCCCGGCGACCCAGGTGAATAACAGTGCAATCTCGTACCGCCGACCGAGTCGCCGATTCATCTCCTGAACGGCGTCATCTTCGAGCGGTACTTGGTACCAGTCCTTGAACGCTCGCGGGATCGTTCCTTCGATCTCGCCCACGGGCGCATCGAACTCGCCACGCTCGGCGACGATGCGACTGCGAACGTAGCGCCGCGAACTGGAGTAGTCTTTCGCTCGGCTCTTGCCATCGATCGTGGTGGTCACGTTGCCATTGCCGAGCACCTGCGGAGCAATCGTGATTGGCCCCGCTAAGTTGAATTCTTTTGCAACGTCCGTCTCCCCAGCACCCGGTGTCTCGATTCGCGCGATCCCTCGAAAGTGGCCGCGAACCTCCGGCCCAAAACCGCGCGGTCCGGTGTCATCTAGCGACAGTTGCAGGTGGCCAGAAATCTGGCCCTCCCAGGAATCGTTGGGAGTATCGTGCTTGGCATAGCCCTCAAACGGTGCGTCGATGGGAGTTTCCAACTGTGAAAAGTCTCGTCCATCCACATCGCGACTGGAGTACCTTCGCCATTGAACCAACGCGGGAAGCGACGGCAAACCGACCAGCACCTGGGACAGATAGCCGATTGTGCGGTCGCGCGTCCGGAAGCGGTCGCGGCCTTCGAGATCCTGCCAGCGGAAGTAGACCCCTTTCCATTCCGCCATCGCTTGACCCCAGCAGAACGTCCCCAAGACGCAGACTGAATAGATCACCGCCTTGAAGCAACGCCCTTGATACCAATGGCCGGCTCCCGGAATCAGGAACGCTAACAGGGCCGCCACTTTGGGGTTCTTCAGGTTGATGCGCGGGTCAGCCATGCAAGGTCGCTACCAGTCAGATCGTTGATTCGGAAGGTAAGTTCGTCACGCGGGGAACTCGGCCGCCGCGGAAGATGTCTGATTCTAGAAGCGGTTTCGGCAGCGGACCAGACCACTCTGATTGTCGTGCGATTTCGGTGCGATCTGTGAGGCTCGAGGGAAATTGCCATACCGAGAAATAAGGGCAAAATCGCCTGCCAAGCCTACTTTTGTGGAAGATTTTGCCAAGTTTTCGGAATCCGAAAGGTCACGACCGGTGTAGACTAGACTTCGAATGCGATAGCTTGCGCGGCCACTAGAGCCCCCAGTCTTCCTGGCCTTGCCAATTGGCAAGGCTTGTCAGTTTTTCCTAAACTCCGAAATCAATTGATTTTGAATTCGTTGTTGTCTAAAGGACTTCCGCTCATGCGCGTTCGGAACACACGCTTTTTCTCTGCCTTCATACCCCGAGGTAGGAATGCCCGAACAATCCTGTTTCTGCTACTCGGCTGGTCAGCAGTGACCGCATTCTTACCGGGGAATCCCGACGTTCCTCCAACTTCGCAAGCGTTCGCCCAAGAGTCCGCCGAACCTGCGAAGCCAAAGGACGAACCGCAGGTTACTTGGGAGCAGTTCATTTATGTGCCGTACAAGCAATTGAGCACTGTCTTCGAGAAACAGAAGGCAACCGTGTTCATGTCGTATGCCGAGTACCTCAAGCTCTGGAGCAAATTCGGAGACCAGCCTGGTCAACCTCCAGTCGCCGCCGTGATTTCATCCGCCAGTTATCGCGGGAAGGTCGATCAGGATGTCGCGCGGATCGAGGCGGATTATTCAGTGCGAGTGCTCGGCAAAGCGTGGTCGGAGTTGCCGCTGAAGTTTGGGGACGCGGCGGTCGGCGAAGTGACCAGCGAGGGTGGGGCCAATGACAAAGAGAAAGTCTTGCTGCGAGCGACCGGTGACGGAGTTTATTCGCTGCTGTTCCCGACACCGGGCGAGCACAAGGTGAAGATTCAGCTCGCCGCGCGAGTTCGGTCATCGCCGGACGGCAAGAGTTTTGATCTCGAAGTCCCGGCCGTGGGTGTCACGAAGTTTGAATTGGTGATCCCGGAAGCCGACCAAGCGGTGGAGGTCACTCCGCTGCTCGTTCGACAGCCGGTTGAAGCCGCGAAGGGCAAAGAGACCAAGATTACCGGCAACCTCGGCGCGGCGAACCGCATCGACGTGTTGTGGCATCCGAAAGCGAGTATCAAGCCGGAGATGGATTTGCTCGCCAGCGTCACGAATCACACGCAGGTCTCGGTGGCCGATGGCCTGATCCACACGGATGCATTCTTGAGGTATGACGTGCTCCGCGGCATGCTGGGGCAACTGCGAGTCGCGGTGCCGAAGGGAGACCGCATTCTTGGCGTATCGTCGAACGATGCGAACGTCAAAGGTTGGAAAGCGGCCGACGAGGCGAATCGGCAAGTCGTCACGATCGAATTGCTCAGCGGTGCGAAGAAAGCGTTGACGCTCGAAGTTCACACCGAACGGTCTGCTCCGACCGGGGCGTTTGATGTCGTCGGCCTGAACGAGAACGCTCCGGCGGCGGGGATCCATGCGTTGGACGTCGTGCGTGAAAGCGGACAGTTGGTCGTCACCAGGGGAGCCGACTTGCTGCTGAACATTGAGAAGCTCACCGGCCTGACACGCATCGAAGAGGCCGAGGTCGCGGAGGCGATTCGCCGGCCGGGATCATTGGCTTACAAGTTTTATTCGCCGAAGGTGGAACTCAAGCTGGCCGCAAAAGCGGTCGAACCGCGTGTGCTCGTGAATCATGTCGCGCGGTTCCAATTCCTCGACGATGAACTGCGGTCGCTGACACAACTGAGCTACACCGTCGAGCGTGCCGGCCTGTTCGAACTCCTGCTGAACGTGCCGGACGGTCTGCAGATCGACAGTGTCACCGGGCCATTTGTCAAAGATCACGCCGTCGAAGAAAAAGATTCCGCGATCGTGCTGCGCGTGGTGCTCGACATGAAGCGTGAGGGAGTAATCCAGTTCAATGTGATCGGGCATCTGGTCCTGGACGCAATGGAAAAGGAGCAGAACCCGACGTTGCCGTTGCTCGAGCCGTTGTACGTCGAGCGTGAGACCGGACAAGTCACGATTTTCGCGGCGCCGGCGATCGAAGTGCTCACCGACGAAAAGGCGATCAAAGGGGTGCAGCCGGAACGAAGCGCCGATCCGAATCCGCCGTTTGTCGCGGGCGGGACGCTCGCGTCGGCGTGGTCGTTCACTCGGCGGCCGGTGGAGATTCCCGTGAAGACGACTCGCCGGCCCACTCGGTTGACGGCATCGGTCGCGACGCTGCTCAACGCGAAACCAGAGACCTCGGATGTGCGCACGACGGTGACGTATCACGTTCAATTCGCGGGACTCGACACGTTTCAAATCGCAGTCCACGAAGCGCTGGCGGACGTCGTGCAAATTCGGACGGCTCAGGGTGCAACGGTTCCGGCGATCAAAGAAAAGAAGAAGGCCGAGAAGGCGGTCGATGGCTGGGTGACTTGGACGATCATCCTGCAACGCGAGGCCGTCGGCGATGTGCCGTTCGAGATCACTTACGACTTGAAGCCGGCCGAAGGTGCGGAGAAGAAGGCTGGGGCGACGCTTTCGTGGCAGCAGGAACTCAATCCCGTTCGCGCGGTGGGACTGCCGGGCGACGGTGAATCGAAGGCGGGCAAGGTCGATCTGGCCGACGTGTATGGCGAGGTCACAGTTCAGAAAGACAAAGCCTTGACCGTCTCGGCCGACGTGGCAGGCGACGCTCTTGAAGCGATCGACCCGCGCGAGTTGTCGTTGCTTTCGCAGGATGGTTCACTGGCGTATCGATACTACTCGCAGCCTGTGTCGCTGAAGGTTTCGGCCCTGAAGCACGAAATTCAGGAAGTCGTCGAGACGGTTGTCTCGCGGGGGTTGGTCGAGATCGTTGTCGATGAAGACGACAAAGCATCCTATCGCTGCCGCTTCAAGATCAAGACTAGTGAGCGGCAAAGGCTCCGGATCGACTTGCCAAAGGGAGCGGAGATCCTCGGCGTGCTCGTCGACAACAAATCGGTCTCGCCGGAAAAGGCGGGTAAAGGTTCGGACGATCCGTTCGACAGTTATTTCGTGAGCGTCGCACGCACCGGGAAGTCGGACGAGCCGTTCTCGATCACTTTGCAATTTCTGTGGCCGATCAATCCGCCTCCGTTCGGCGGTTGGCGCGGCAAATTGCATGTGTCGCATCCGCGCATCGGCGGACCGAAGGGATCGGCGGTTGCGGTGCAACAACTGCGAACGGTCGTGTGGGTGCCGGAAAAGTTTTCGCTAGTCGGCACGCCGGATCAGTTCGTTCGCGAGCAGCATCTGACGCTCCAAAGAGCGATCAACGGATATGTCACCTCGACAGTCCACCAAGCGGAACTTGATCTATGGATCGGCGCGTCGTCAGTCGGCGTGGCGGACTTTGCGACGCAGGGGCAAGCGTACTCGTTTCACAATCTCGGCGGTGCCGAGCAGCTCGTTGTGACGTGGTGGAAAGTCAGCTTCGCCGCGATCGTCGCCACGGTGTCGCTGTTTGTACTCGGTGTCGTGCTGATTCCGACGACCTGGCGCAACCGGCTCGGCTGGGTTCTGGCCGGAGTACTGATCGCCGTCTGCGCCGGGCTGAACGACGCCGACATAGTTCTGCACGGAGTCGCCGCCGCTCGCTGGGGTCTCTTGTTAATGTTTGCCGTCTGGATCGTGCATTCGTTGTTCGGAGCGGTAAAGCGTCCGAATGGCAATGGCGTTGATCCCTCGAAGCCGTTTCCAACTATCGTCAGCCCGCCGCCCGAGGCAACTTCGTAGCTTTGTCCGTCAGAAGTGAGTGAGTTCATGATCGGAACCCTGAACTTGTTTTCCGGCGTTTTCCGGCCGGTGGCCGAAAGCCGAAAGCTGATAGCCCTTATCCCACTTTTTGGCGCTGCCGAAAGTGTGATAACGGCTATCAGCACACTGCTCTTGGCGATGGTCTGCTGTGTTCCAGCCTCTGCCCAGGAAATTGATGCTCGTCGCGTCTTCGTGCCGGTGGAAGATCTCGACACGATCATTGCGAAGGATCAGCGTGGGGTGCTGTTGCCACGCGAAGAGTTTTTCAAGCTGTATCGCGATGCTCAGAAGAACGCGCCGGCGAAGACGACGGCTCCGGTCGGGGCGGTGATTTCAGGAGCGACGTACTCGGCGAAGTTTGATGGCGAGCAACTTGTCGTTGAGGCGACGATCAAGATCAGCCAGCTTGGCGAATCCTGGCAGGCGTTGCCGTTGTCGTTCGGAGCGATGGCGGTCGAAAGCGCGAAGCTGAATGGGCAACCGGCGAAGCTGGGTCGCAATGAGCAGTCGTTATTCTTGCTAAACGACACACGCGGTGAGCACACGTTGACGCTTGAACTCTCGACACCGCTGACCGCGGTTGGTGCGGACAAGGTTGCATCGATCGGCGTGTTGCCGGGGGTTCCGGGAACGCTCAAAGTGTTGGTGCCGGCGGGGAAGCATCTGCAACTCGCAGGACTCTCGGTCGAAAGGCCGTCCGCGAATGATCAGCCGGCCAATTACCAAGTCGCAATCGGAGGCAGGAGTTCGGCCGTTGCGATTCAGCTGACCGATCGGCAGCGCGAACGGACGACCGATTCGCTGTTGTTCGCGACCACTGGTTTCGGGTTGCGAGTCGCCCCCGGCGAGATCACTTGGCACGCGGTCACGGCGTTGCAGGCGCATGGGACGCCGCTCGACCGATTGGTCTGCCGAGTTCCCAAGACGTTGGAAATCACCGATGTCGATTCCAATGGACTCGAAGCGTGGGAGTTGTCGGACGATCCGAACGATGCGAACTCGACCCGAATCACGCTGAATTATCGACAGCCGTTCGATGGTTCGCGGCGGATCGACTTTCGCGGCGTGATGGCGGTGCCGGCCGGCGAGTCGTGGCGTGTGCCGACGTTGAAGATCAATCAAGTCACGTCACACATTGGCCGAGCGCTTGTGCAACACGCTCCGGCCGTGCGATTGCGAACCGTCGAGTCGGCAGGCGTGCGGACGGCGACGATCAGTGAGGCCGATCCGAAATCCATCGGGACGGCGGGAGCGACTGATCCGAGCCAAGTCGCTCTGTTATTCGATGTCTGGAGGGAAGAGTTTTCGTTGGGATTCGTGGCTCAGCCGAAAGAGCAGGACGTGCAGGCGAGCATCTCGTCGATCTTCGATCTGACGGCAACGGGTCTCGACCTGATCACCGCCGCGACGATGGAGACGTCGTTCGCTCCGCTGTTTGAATTGGAAGTCTCGCTGCCCGCCGAGTGGTTGCTGACAGCGGTCTCGGTCAATGGTCAGCCGCTGCCGTGGCAGGTTCGCACAAAGGAAGACGAGCCGGGAATCAATCACATTCGCATCCCGTTGCCGCAGCCACTGCGACCGGGTCAACAGGCGAAGCTCGAAGTCCGAGCACATCGCGATCTCGATGGCTGGCCGGTCGAAGACATGCCGGTTGAAGTCACTCTGCCGGAGCTTCGTCTGCCGCAGTCGTCGGTTTCTGAGGGCACTTACGTTATCAAGGCTGATGCCGATCTCGATGTCGTTCCCGGCGACATCAACGGACTCGATCCGACAAACGTGCCGGTTCCCGGAGCACGTTTGGGTTTCGCGTATCAAGACACGCGATTCGGCGGCACGCTGAAGATCGAACGCAAACCTTCGCGAGTTGCCGCTCGCACGCTGGCCTTCGCGCGGCTCGACAAGCAAACACTGCATACTCATTTCGAGACTGAACTGACCATCACCGGCGGCGGCCTGCGAGTGCTCGAAGTCGCACTTCCCGAATCGGCCGGCAAGGATCTGCGATTTCAGTTCGTGACCGGAGCTGCTCGCATCGTCGAACAAATGTCACGAGCCGGCGAGAATGGGGAACTGATTTGGACACTGCGTTTAGATCGCCATCTGGTCGGCACGGAAACGCTGGTGGTGACGAGTGTCGCCCCGCGAGCACAGACCAAAGTAGACGAGTCACTCCGTGACTCGAAAGCGGTTCCGGTTGCGGAGCGACCGGCCTACTTTGGACTCCCGCACCTCCGCTTGCTTGCTGCTGATCGTCAAAACGGTTTCGTTGCGATCGAGGCCGAGGGAGACCAGCGGCTCACGGTCACCGCGCAAGACGGGAACAAGGCGAGCTTGACGGAAGTCGATCCGATCGACTTGCCCGCTCCCTTGGCATACTGGCCGACGCAAAGAATTGTCGCTGCCTATCGCTACTACGCAGGCACGCCGAACATCACTGTTGCCGACGAACGTTTTGATCGCTTGCCAGTCCCAACCGCGATCTGCCGAGTCGCCACGATCACCAGCCTCCTCAGCCCTGCCGGCGAGTTCCAACATGAAGCGACGTTCCAGTTCACAGCGGTCGGAGTACAGAGCTTGCAAGTGCGGTTCGCGGATGATCAGAAACCCGGCTTCTCAAAAGAAGCCGGGCTTCTTCACGCTTCACACGCCGATCTCTGGGCCGCACTCGTCGATGGTCAGCCGGTAGAGGTTCGCCGAGCCGACGGTGCGTTTCTGATTCCGCTAAGGCCTGGGGACAATCCGGCAGCGGAGCGGATGTTGCAGTTGTTCTACCGGACGAACGTGCCGGCGCTGCGCGGCACGGGCGAGTTGCGTCAGCCGCCGCCGGAGTTGACGGTGCTCAACGGAGCCGGTGTGTCGCAGCCGATGCAGGTGCTCGACCAACAATGGGAGCTTCGCTATCCGCGCGACCTGCTGCTGACCGACAGCCAAGGAGCCTTCGTTCCCGACACCGCCACACCGCTCGACCGCACCGATTGGCTGAGCAATCTGCCGAAGTCACTGTCGCTGCCGAAGTGGTCGAAGTTGAATCGAATGCTGATGGCAATCGTCGGGGTACTGATCGCCGTGGGATTCGTTTGGTCTCGCTATCGCTATGGCTGGCGACGTGGGCTTGTCGCTCCCGGAGTGCTGCTAGGGCTGGGCTTCTTCGTCTGGTTACTGGCGACCCCAGTGTTTCAATCCGCTCAAAAGGGTCTCCTTCGATCGCCCTCAATTTCCTCCTCTCCAATGGCTGGTGCAGCCCCGATGGCGGTGTCGGAAGCGGCTGCCGCTGGTGGCAAATTTGCGCCGTTCACAGATGATACGATAACGCCTCCGATGGCTGCAGAGCCGAATGCTCCGGCAGAGGCAACGTCGGAAGCGATGCCGAAACCGCAACAAGATCTCGCGAAGAAGATGGCGGAGGCGCCGCCATCCAACGACGGTGTCACGCAGTCCGAGCAGGAACTGAGCCTTGAAATACGGCCATCGCAACAACCCGTAGGCAGGCGAGAGCGCGGCGGCCTTTTGTCGCTGACGATGGCGTTGGAGGCTCTGGACGGGGCTGCGACGAAAAAGTTTCGGTATCTCGGAACGGAGACGGCCGCGAGTGGAATTGGACTCGATTTGGTTTACGAGAACCGAGCGGCGGGATGGACGGGGCGAGGCGTGTGGATCGCGGCGCTGGCGTTTCTGGCGTGGCTGTTGCCCCCGAATCGGCGAATGCTGAAGGGAACGTGGGCTGCGCTCGGTCTGACGCTGCCGTTGGCTCTGGCCGCGATCGCGCCTCTGGCGTGGCAGAACACGCTCGACGGAATCTTCTTCGGCACCGTCGCGGCGATCGCGCTGTGGGTTCTTCACGCGACTGGCGAGGGGCTGGCCACTGCATGGCCGCGCATGAAAACGAAAGCATTCTGGACTCGACCGCTGACGCGACAGGCGGTCTCGTTGTTTATCTTCGCGTTGCTCGCGATCAATTCGTCGTTCGCACAAGAGCCGCAGGTTGCTAAGCCGGCGGTGGCTCCACCGGTGAATCCGAATCCGGACATTCCCGCGCGGCCGACGATCATTTTCCCCTTTGACGATCCGAAGGAACCGCTCGCGGCCGAGCGAGTGTATTTGCCGCACGCGAAGTTCGTGGAACTCTGGAACGCCGCGCATCCGGAACTGCGAAAGAAGCCTCTGGCTCCATCGCAGGGAGAAGTCACCGAGGCGTTGTTTGTCGTCGCACCGAAGGAGCGACCGAATGGGGATGATGCGGCTGTCGCGGAAGTGCGCGGGCGCGTCACCTTGTTTACGGGCAAGTCGACGTGGGTTCCGATCCCGCTGCAGAACGGTGTGTTGACGGAGACGAAGCTCGATGATCGGCCGGCCTCAACACAAGTCATCGACGTGAATGGCGAGTCGCGCGTGGCGATCTATTTGCCGGACGCCGGACTGCATGTGCTCGACCTGGCCGCCGAGTTGCCGATTCAACAGGCGGGGCCAACGGGTCAACTGGCGTTGCAGTTGGCTGCGGTACCGGCGGGGAAGTTGCTGTTTGTGAATTCGGGCGAGGACATTGCGTTCCGTGTGAACGGGGCGACAAACACATTTCGTGTGCGACAAGGAGCCGCTGCCAACAACCCGCGTGAAGCGGACGGGAAGCCGGCGGCTGAACCGTTGAGCAACGCCGCATCGTTGTTGCAGCGAACGGTACTCGGCCAAGGAGCCAAGGAAACCTTTTACGAAGTCGCGATCGACGCGGGGGGCGAGTTGCGTCTCGCGTGGCAGCCGAAGCAAGCGGCGGGGGCGGTTGATGCGATCGTGCAAGCCGAATCGGCGACGGCGGTGCAAGTCGAAGACGCGGGTGTGCGACTGGAATCGGGCTGGCTGTTCAAAGTGCCGCGTGGAGCGATCAACGACGTCTCGTTCTCGCTGCCGAAGGAACTCAAAGTCCGTTCGATCAGTGGGCCGGATGTCGGTGGCTGGGAACTCGGCGAGAACGTCGATGGCCGCGTGCTGCGGGTCTTTCTGCGTCGAGCGGTCGGCGATCAAACGTCGCTGGCCTTTGAGCTGTTCATGGAGACTCGCGTCGCCGACGAAGCGGTGACGATCAATGTCCCCGTGTTTGCGCCGTTGCAGGTGTCTCGCGACTTCGGTGTCGTGGGATTGTTCGCGGCTCCGCAGTTTGTGCTCAAGAACATCGCGACGAAAGGGCTGACACAAATCAACGCGAATCAGTTCACGTCGCCGGTCGCGTTTGCGCATGTCACGACCGTGCCGCTGAGCGCGTTTCGTTATACAGCTCGACCGTTTGAGATTGGCTTCTCGGCGCAGCGGCGAGCGCCGGAATCGACCGGCTTCGCGGAGCACGCGATGGTGGTCGAGCGTCGCAAGGTGCGGATGTCGTCACGACTGCGGTGGGAGCTGGCCGGAGCGTTGCGATCGAGCGTCAGCGTGCAGTTGCCGCCGATGTGGTTGCCGGTCGATGTCGATGCGACCGCTCTGCAAGACTGGCACATCGACCCACAGACGAACGTGCTGACGGTTGAATTCACCGAGCCGCGACTTGGCGCGGTTGAGGTAGTGCTGCAAGGAAACGTGCCGAAGGAACCCGAGGATGCCATCTCCGAGATCGGCGTGCCGGTGCCGCTGGAGTTATCGAAGCTCGTCACGCAAGCGGCCGTGTGGTTTGATCCGGCGTATCAGGCGACGGCCAGCAGCTACAACACGTGGAAAACGTCGGACCCGGAACATTGCAGCGAGGAACTTCGCCGCAAGCTCAGCCGGCCGGCGAGGTTTGTCTTCACGTCGAACGCCTTGATGCCCGAGGTGTTGGCGTTCGATCTGGCTCGCGCGGTGCCGAAGTTGTCGGCCGATGCGGTCACGTTGGTGACGGTCTCGGACACAGCAGTCGATTACTCGCTGGCCTTGCAATGGAAGATCGCGGATGCCGCGGCCGACACATTCACGTTCACGACTCCCGATTGGTTGGCTGGCAAGCTGGATTTTCAGGGTGCGGCGATTCGGCAAACGAGCTTCGCATCGGGGGGCGAAGGAACCGGCCGCACGCGCTGGACCGTCACGCTGCAAGACCCAGTCGGCTCGCGGTACTTTTTGCTCGCGACCGCCACGCTACCTCCTCCGGCCGAAAAGCGCGAAGTCATCGCTCCGACCATCACGTTCGAGCGAGCGGTCCTGGCTGACATGGCCGCTGACGCGCAAGCGGCCGATGGACAGGAGGCAGCGCCGTTCGCGGCGTTGGAGACACAGCGGCAATACGTCGTCGTGATCAACATCAGCGGCAATCAGCTTGCGCCCATCGGTGAAGTCGGCGAGACAGTGCAGCGGGATGAACTGCCAATCGTCGTCGATCAGAAGCTGGTCGATCAGGCGACGGCGGTGGTGAGGATCAGAAGTCAGAGATCAGAGGTCAGAGATCAGAATGAGCAAGTTGCCGCCGCTCCGAAGTGGTCGTTGAAATCGTTCGCGGCTCAGGCGGGTGCTGCGGCGTCGGTCAATCTCGCGGATCTGACGACGGTGTTGGCGGCGGACGGGACTTGGCGAATGCAGTGCGTCTATACGATCAAGAATCGCTCGCGGCAGTTTCTCGCGTTGCAGCTTCCGGAGAAGTCGCAGGCGCTGTCGGTGTTCGTTGCCGATCAACCGTCGCGGCTGGTCGCGCTGAAGAAGGATGACAAGACGTACCAGTTGATCGCCTTGCCGAAGACCAGCGAAGCGGACTTGTCATTTCAAGTGAAGCTGGTGCTGGGCGGCCGGCTGCCGCAGGGATCATTGCTGAGAGGCTTCCGAATCTGGTCTCAAGAGATCGAACTGCCGACGCCGAACGTCGTGTCACTCTCGGACGATAAAGAGTATGGCATCCCGGTCGCGCGTACGCTGTGGGCCGTGCATGTTCCCAAGGACTGGTCCGCGAAGCCGCTCAACAACGCTGCGAAGAACAACCTGACGAACCAGGAGGCTGATACGGCGGCGGTCGCGTATCAGTCCGCATGGCTGCAAGAGGCCAACGATTTGATGCGCGTTATCGAGGGGACGAATTACCGTTCGTCGCAACGCTTGCAGGCGAAGAACAATCTCAAGCAACTCGGGTTGGCTCTGCACAACCAGAACGCGCAACTCAACCGGCCAGGTCTGTCGCAATCTGATGAGGGGCGCAAGTTGACGGCCGCCGTGCAAGACTTCGAGGCCAAAAAAGCCGATCTTGAAAGCCGGATCATCGTTGAGAACAGAGACGGCAGGACGAATTTCTTTGTCGCGCGGGATCAGCAACAAGCCGCGAGAGCGAACGCGGAACAAGCCAAAGGCAACCCGAACGCGAACTTCGATTTGTTTGCCGACCAATTCAACTCAAACGGTGAGATCATTCAGCGGCAGGTCGTCGCGGACAACAACACGTTTCTCTACTCCCAAAATTTAGGGGTCGTTACGAACGGCGAGGATCGCAACGGAAACGGAGTGCTCGACCCCGGCGAAGACACGAACGGCAACGGCGCGCTGGATCAGGGAGTAATCGACGACACCCTGTTGGGAGCCAACCTCAGTAGCCCGGACAGCGGCTTGAAGTTCAAACTCAACGTGACGGATCCGGCGGACACGAAGCCACCCTTCGGAAAGTCCCGTGCGCCAACTTTCGAAGGCGGGAGAATGGCAGCGGGGCGCGGGCTTCCCGGCAATCAACGTGGCGTCACCGAAGAGGATCGAGCCAACCGCCGCAAGCAGGCGGTCGAGCAACTCGATCGACTCAATCAAACCGTAAACAATGAAAAGCAATTGCAGCAGCAAGCTCAACAAGCGGCGAATCCACAAGGCCAAACTCAGGGAGGAGAGACTCGCAATGACTTTTCGAACAGCTTTGCCAACGGTTCACTGTCGGCTCAGGGCGCGGCGGGGCTTGGTGGCCTCAACGTGAATGCGGCGGGGAATCTGCCGCGAAACGATGCGACGCAAGGAAAGGAATGGTCGGAGTTGAATGATCGTCGTCGTGGCCGCTACGGCATACAACAGGGCGGCGGCAATTTGGGTGGGGGCGGTGGATTTGGAGGACGCGGACCGAGTAGCGGTCGCTTGTCGTTCGGAGTTGGCGCGAACAGAAATTCCGGTGTCTCCGGGAATCTCGTGCTGTCCGACGAAGCGGCTGCAACAAATGGGCAGGGACTTGGCGCGGGGGCCATCAATCTCAACCCGGTTGCGGACCAGCAGGCGCTGGGCGAACGATTTGACGGATTCGTCGGCAGTCCTGGCTGGACTCAAGCGGGTGGTTTGTCGCTGCCCATCGAGATTCAGCGAGAGGGCAACGTCCTGCGATTCTCGCGAGCGAGCGGTGCGCCTCGGCTGGCGTTAAACGTGCGGCCGAGTGAATCGGAAACGCTGGGACTGGGCATCGTGTGGGCCGCGATTTGGACTTCGATCGCGGTCTGGCTGCTGAAGTTGGTTGGCGGCTCGTCGAACGGTTTTCCGCGCCGACAATTCGGTGGTGGTTTGAGCGTGCTCGGCCTGCTGGGCATGTTCTTCCTGCCGTCACCGCTGAGCGAAGCGAGTTTTGTGGCGTTCGCGATTGCCGCCATGGTGCTGTCGATTGGCGTGTTCCGCATCCGCCGTCAGAATGCCGCCCCTTAGAACGGATTTCCAAGCCGTTCGCTTTGCCTTTGCGTATGATTGTCAGCCCGGTTTGAAGAACGGGCAACCAGGGATAGAGGACGAACTCTTGTCGCAAGACTTTTGCGTCCGGGCCGCCGGAGTCGAGATGCGTTTCGCGTCCGGTCAATTCGGCGTGCGGGACGTGGTGTTCAACGTGCGTTGTGGCGAGTTTGTTTCGTTGGTGGGCCCTTCGGGCTGCGGCAAATCGACGCTGCTGCGAATGATCGCCGGGCTGATCTCGCCAACCGGCGGATCGCTGCAAGTCAACGCCGGAGCGACGGACGACTCGCGCAGGGCGTTCGTGTTTCAAGACTCGAACCTGCTGCCGTGGCGGAGCGTTTTCGACAATGTCCGCCTGCCGCTGGAACTACGTGGGGAGCCGTTCGAGAAACAACGCACAGCGATCGACGACAGTTTGAAACTGATCGGCCTCAAGCCGGATGACGCGGCGAAGCGGCCGAGAATGCTCTCCGGAGGAATGCGGATGCGCGTGTCGCTGGCGCGAGCTCTCATTACTCATCCGGAATTATTGCTGCTCGACGAACCGTTCGCGGCGCTCGACGAGTTGCTGCGGCAACAGCTCAATGAAGAGCTGTTGCGGATTTGGGCGAAGCAACAATGGACCGGGCTATTCGTGACGCACAACGTTTCTGAGGCGGTGTTTCTGAGCCAGCGCGTGGTGGTGATGAGCAAGTCTCCTGGCAGGATCTTCGCCGACATCGCCGTACCCTTTCAGCATCCGCGTGACTCGGAACTGCGCTCGACGCCGGAGTTCGCGAAGCTGGTCGGCGAAGTGACCCGTCAATTGCGGGAGGCCGCGCGATGAAACAGATTATCAAAGCCGCATTGCCTCCGGCGGTGTTATTCGTCGTCGTGATTTTGTCGTGGCACTACATCGTCGTCGAATTCGGCATCAAAGCGTTTTTGGTCCCCAAACCGTTTGGAGTGCTGCAGGCGGCCCTCGAGATTCGCTCAGAACTGCTCACCGCGATCGGACTGACGGCAGCCGCTGCACTGTGCGGGTTCGTGAGCAGTGTGTTGATTGGCTCGCTGACTGCGTGCGTGTTCTCGCAGTCGAGGGTGATTCGGAGCAGCTGTTACCCGTATGCGATTTTTTTGCAGACGGTTCCAATCGTCGCGGTGGCCCCGATCATCGTTGTCTGGTTTGGAGCGGGCTTCCACAGCATCGTTTTGGTGTCGTTTATGATCAGCCTGTTTCCCATCGTCACGAACGTGACCGCCGGGATGCTCTCGGTCGATCCGGATTTGCTGGACCTGTTTCGCCTGTATCGAGCCTCTCGGTGGCAAGTGTTATGGAAGCTGCGGCTGCCTCACTCGGTGCCGTTCCTGGTCGCGGGGGCGCGAACATCGAGCGGCATGGCGGTCGTCGGCGCTATCGTTGGCGAGTTCTTCGCGGGCAACTTGGCCGAGCGTCACGGGCTAGGCTATGTGATCCTGCAGGGTCAGCAGTTCAACACGGCGAAGCTCTTCGCGGCTGTAATCGCCTCGACGCTTTTGGGCATCGCGATCTTCGGAGCTTCCACGCTCGTCGGTTTGACGATCCTCAGACGGTGGTCTGATCCGAAAGGTCAGGATCACACGGGGACATGACGCAGATTTCTCAGTCCAATTCACGTACTCGGCACAGCTTGCCTGACCGGTTGTTCGGCTCACGCGGGGCGGCCAATTCTGCGTGAAGCCGCGTGGTTTGCGTGGTCGAAAGGCGATGATTGTTCCTACTTCCCAACGCCACTAAACTATCCGGCTGTCTCGGCATCTGTGCGGTTGTTTTCGTCGCGGAGTCTGCGTTGCGAGCCATCATCAGCGACATTCACGGAAATCTCGAAGCGCTCGATTCGGTTCTCGCCGACATCAAGTCGCAGGGCATCAGAGAGATTTATTGCCTGGGGGACATCGTTGGCTACGGTCCAAACCCGCGCGAATGCATCGACCGAGTGATGAATTGCGATCTCGTCATCCTCGGCAATCACGATCAAGGGGCGTTGTTCGATCCAGAGGGCTTCAACGCTGGAGCCGAGCGGGCCATCTTCTGGACTCGACAACAGCTTGAGACTGGCGAGAACAGCGAACGCCGCTGGGAGTTCCTCGGCGAGTTGCCTCGCATCCGTCGCGAGCCGGGATTGCTGTTCGTGCATGGCTCGGCCCGCAACCCGCTCAATGAATACGTTTTCCCGGAAGACATCTACAACCAGCGCAAGATGGAACGCATCTTCGGGCTCGTTGAGCGATGGTGCTTCCAGGGGCACACGCACATCCCCGGTATCTTCACCGAGGATTTGAATTTTTTGTCCCCCGAAGAGGTCAATTTCGAGTACCGGCTGACGAATCAGAAGCACCTCGTCAATGTCGGCTCAGTTGGGCAACCGCGCAACGGTGTACCCGATTCGTCGTATGTGATCCTCGACGGCGACAATCTGAGATACCGCCGAGTGAAGTACGACGTGGATACGACGGTGAAGAAAATCTACGAAATCCCGGAACTCGACAACTTCCTCGGCGACCGTCTCCGCGACGGTCGCTAGGTCGATCAATGAATCGGGAATATTAAGAGGGGTGCGTCCACGCACCCTTTCGTTTTTTGGAGTGCGGTGAGTCATCACCGCTTTCGATTGCGGCGCAGCCGCTTTTTATTTTGAAGTCAAACTGATCTGGAAGGAAAAGCGGCGATGGCTCGCCGCACTCCAAAATCTGACATGGATCAACAACGCCGCCTGCTCACGTTCACTGTCCTCTCGTTCCTCATCCTGTTTGGCTGGATGAGCGTCGGGCCGAAGCTGTTTCCGGGCATGTTTCCGCAGCCACCAAAGCCGCCCGTCAAGAAGGTCGATCCAAAGATTGACGCCATCACCGATGGCAAAGGTGCGGACGAGAAAAAAGGAGACAAAGACGGCAAGCCCGACGCGGAAGTCGTCGCCGTCGTTGATGCCAAATTACCCGATCATCCGGCCAGGGCCGTCGTGATCGGTTCCGATGACCCGAAGACAGGATTCGGATTGAAGGTCACGCTCAGTAGTGTCGGAGCGGGAATCGTCTCTGCCGAACTGAACGACCCACGTTACAAGGCGCTCAAACCCTGGCAGCCCGGAGCCGCCGTGTCGCAACTCAGTTTGCTCGGCAATGATTTGACCAGCAAGCTGCAACCGCTGAAGGCCGCTCCACCAGTGACGGGGCATCTCGCGATCGACGACATCGACAAGAAGTTGAGGAAGCTCGATGTTGATGCGAATCTCGCGCGGTTGAGTTGGGAAGTGCTTGCCGAGGACGCTGAAGTTGTCATAGAAGCAAAAGGAGTTCCGAAGAGTGTCACGTTCGGCATCAAGACCCCGGATGGCCTCTGGGAGCTGCGCAAAAAATATGAAGTCCGACGTTGGGAGAAAGCTGATGCGAAACGGGACGAAGATTCAGCCGGTTATCAGCTCGCGTTGCAACTGAGCCTCAAGAATCTCTCCTCGAAAGAACTCGCCGTCGTCTACGACCTGCAAGGTCCGGCCGGCCTGCCGCTGGAAAATGCAGAGAACGCCAGCAAGTTCCGCGACGTGAAGTTCGGGATTCGAGAACAGGACGGCAGCCTTACGACGAACGCGGTGACGTCCGCCGCCATCGTCAAAGCGGACGACGCCGGCAAGATTGAAGAGCTGAAGGCCGGCAAGCGTACGTTTCAGTATGTCGGACTGGACACGCAGTATTTCACGGCGCTCGTCCTGCCGCAGGACGCCGCTCGAAAGCAAGCGAGCTATCTCGACTTTGCCAAGCCGCAGGTCGTCCGAAAAAATGGGGCTCTGCCCGGGTGGAGCGAAATCAGTGTGCAGCTCCGTTCGGTCGAGCACACTGTTCCGGCCGAAGATGAGATCACTCACGAGTATGACTTTTATCTCGGTCCCAAACGTGTCGGACTGTTGTCCGAGCTTGGTGCGGAGAAGGTCATCGAGTTCAGCGGCTTTCTGTTTATTCCTGCGTCGCTGGTGGCTGTCATCGCCAATGGGCTGCTGTGGGTGCTCAACACGTTTCATGGATTCGGCCTGCCGTACGGCATCTGCGTCATGTTGCTGACGGTGCTGGTCCGCAGTTGCATGTTTCCCATCAGCCGCAAGCAGGCGATCAATGCCAAGCGGATGAAAGAAGTTCAACCGCGCATCGCCGAATTGAAAGCGAAGTACGCCGACGACAAACAAAAATTCGCCGAGGAGCAGATGAAGTTGTTCGCCGAGACCGGCTTCAACCCGCTCAGCGGCTGCCTGCCGGTGCTGATGCAATTGCCGATTTTCATCGGATTGTATCAGGCGCTGAGCACGTCGGTCGATCTGCGCCGCGCGCCGTTCTTGTGGTTCGATAACCTTGCCGCCCCCGACGCGCTCTTCCAAATGCCGATGAAAATGCCGTTCCTCGGCAGCGAGTTCAATCTGCTGCCGATCATCACGACGAGCCTGTTCCTGTTCCAACAGAAGATGTTCATGCCGCCGCCGACCGACGAGCAGACGCGGATGCAGGCGAAGGTTTTCTTCTGGATGACGCTGATGATGGGCTTCATGTTCTATCACGTCCCGGCCGGGCTGTGCGTGTACTTCATCGCGTCGAGCGTGTGGAGCATGGGCGAACGCAAGATTCTGGATCGCGTGGCCCCAACGCCCCCGCCGGCAAGCAACTCCACGCTTATCATTCCGCCAAACGTTGGTCCTTCCAAACCGGCCAACAACTTTTGGAGCCGCATGAAGGAGAAGCTCGAAGAAATGGGAGAGATGCAGGACGTCAATGGCGTCCCGGTCAGCAGCCAAAAGCGGCAACGAGGCAAGGACAAGCGCAAGTCGCGCCCGTGAGGTGATTGGCTCATGGACAATCCTAAATCGAGGCTTCGACTGTCGTTGCACTGGCAGATCCTGATTGGGCTTTTGATCGGAGCGATCGCTGGATTAATCGCTCGGCAGGTCTGGCCGTCGGCGACTGGCAAGATGGACCCGACGCTGGAATGGCTGACGAAGAACGTCGCCGAAACGCTCGGCCAGGTTTTCTTGCGGATGATCTTCATGGTTGTTGTGCCGCTGGTGTTCTCGGCGTTGACTCTTGGAGTCGCCGGAATTGGCGATGTGCGGCGGCTCGGAATGCTTGGGGTGCGAACGCTGGTGATGACGTTGGTGCTGTCGTCCGCGTCAGTCGCGATCGGCTTGGGAATGGCAAATCTCGTAAAGCCCGGTGCTCGCTTGCCGGAAGACAAGCGGATCGAGCTGCGGGCGAAATACGCCGACCAATCTCAGGATGCGGTCAAAAAAGCGGCAAGTGCGAAGACGGTGCGGGACTCGTTGCTGGATATCATTCCGCGTAATCCGCTGCAGGAGATGGTTGGTGCGCTGGACGGCAGTTCGCCGGGTGGCGGAATGCTAGCGGTGATGTTCTTCGCATTGGTTTGTGGCGTCGCAATTTCGTTTTCGCCGGAGCGGACGGCGCCGCTCGTGGCGGTGCTGGAAGGGATCTACGACATCGCGATGGTCGTTATCGGCTGGGCGATGAAGTTGGCTCCGTTCGGTGTGGCCGGGTTGATGTTCTCCCTGACGGCGACACTCGGCAGGGACATTTTACAGACATTGATTTGGTACGTCGGCGCGGTGCTGCTTGCGCTCTCGCTGCATATGTTCGGCGTGTACTCGCTGGTCGTGTGGCTGATCGCCAAGATTTCCCCTCGGGAGTTTTTCAGCCGGATCAGCGAGGTGCTGCTGACCGCGTTTGCGACATCTTCGTCGAACGCAACGCTACCGACGTCGCTGCGAGTCGCCGAAGAAAAGCTGGGGGTCAAACGAGAGGTCGCGAACTTTGTGCTGACGGTTGGCTCGACCGCAAACCAGAACGGGACGGCGTTGTACGAGGGCATCACAGTGCTGTTCCTCGCGCAGGTGTTCGGTGTCGAGTTGACATTCGCCCAGCAATTTCAAGTCGTATTGATGTCGGTGCTTGCCGGAGTCGGCACCGCGGGTGTGCCAGGTGGGTCGCTGCCTCTGGTGGTGCTCGTGTTGAAGTCGGTCGGAGTGCCGGAGCAAGGGATTGGGATTATCCTGGGTGTCGATCGGCTACTCGATATGTGCCGAACGACACTGAACGTCACCGGCGATTTGACCGTCGCGGTCTGTGTCGATCGGGGCGAGAAACCCCAGGAAGCTGAGTCATCATGCCCGACGTGAAACAGACATCACTCACTTTCGGATCGGCCGAGCGATTCGCGGCGCAGCGATTGATTGAATCAGCGCTGTCGGAAGATTTGGGAGACGCGGCGACGATCGGCGGCGATCCACTGGATCGACTCGCGGATGTCTTCTCGGTCACGACGATTGATTCTCTGCTCGACGAGATACCGGACTCGTTGCCCAGCGAGTTGGATCGCGATCTGACTTGTACTGCACTCATTGATCCCACGGAGACCGCCACGATTAACGTCGTTGTGCGGCGCGAGGGGGTCTTGGCCGGTGGCCCGGTCGCGGAGTTGGTTTTCGGTCGTCTTGATCCGACAATCGCTTGGCAACCGCTGGTCCCCGACGGGACATTCGTGGCGGCTCAAACTGTCGTCGCGCGAGCGTCTGGCTCGCTGCGGTCGTTGCTCATCGGCGAGCGAACGGCGTTGAACTTTCTGATGCACTTGTCGGGTGTGGCGACACAGACTCGGAAGTTTGTCGAGGATGTGTCTGGGACGAAGGCCGTGATCCTCGACACTCGCAAGACGTTGCCCGGTTGGCGAGCATTAGAGAAATACGCCGTTCGTTGTGGTGGCGGGACGAATCATCGGATGGGGCTGTACGACGGTGTGCTTATCAAGGACAACCACTTGGCAGCTTGGGTGAGACACAGCGGAACCAGCACGATTGCGGACGCGGTGGGACAGGCTCGTAGTGCTTTGCCCGCCGGTACCGCCATTGAGGTCGAGGTCGACACTCTGGAACAACTTCGCGATGCGCTGGCCGGTAGGCCGGAGATTGTGTTGCTCGACAACATGGCTCCGACGTTGCTGCGTGAGGCAGTACGGTTGCGAGACGAGATCGCGCCGACCACGCGACTGGAGGCCTCAGGTGGAATCACGCTCGCCAATGTCCGGGAAATCGCTGAGACTGGCGTGGAGCGAATCAGCATCGGAGCGTTGACGCACTCGGCCTCGGCGTTGGACATCGCGTTTGATTGGCCAAATTGGACCTCACACGGCCAAGACTGATGCATTTAGGAAAAGTCCACGGTTGACGAAGTGCCGGACAAGTTTGTGGAAATCCTGCGGAACCCGGTCTGGAAATGTGGGTTCAATGGCGTAAGCTGATGCCCGGTTTTGGGTCAACTCAACCTCCACTCGTCAGGAATCACATTATGAAGCGGATCAATTTTTGGGCACTGTTCGCGGTGGGTCTGATCGGGTTGCCGGTCGCTGCGTTCACCCAAGACGACGCAAAAAAAACAGATGCGGCTCAGCAGGAGGAGCTCTTCAAGAAGCTGGACAAGAACAGTGACGGCAAACTGGCTCCCGATGAAATTCCGGAAGACCAAGGCCGGTTCTTCGATCGGCTAGTGCGGTTGGGGGACAAGGACGACAACGGCGAGTTGACGAAAGCGGAATTCGACGCCGCTGTGAAACGCAGTGATGCTCCGGTGCAGGGTGGCAGATTCGGTGGAGGCGCGGGCGGCCCCGGCGTTGGTCGGCCGATGCTCGACTTCAAGCAGATGCTCGAACGGCTCGACAAGAACAAAGACGGCAAGCTGTCCAAGGATGAGATTCCCGAAGAGGGCCCCACCCGATTTCTCCGCGACATGCTGGAACGACAAGGCAAGGATTCGCTGAACGCCGAAGACTTTGAACAAATGCGGCAGCGGCTGGCGGGTGCGGCCGGAGGACGACCCGGTGGTTTCGGTCAAGGAGAGTTTTTGAAGCGGCTCGACAAGAACAACGATGGCAAGCTGCAAAAAGACGAACTGCCGGAAGGTATGCGCGACCGGCTCGCCAAAGTGTTTGAGAAACTCGGCAAGGATGAACTGTCGCAAGAAGAGTTCGGCCGTGCGATGGCCGAGTTGGCTCCGCCGTCTGGTGCTCCAGGAAATCTAGGGGGTCGGCCGAATCAAAATCCCGAAGAGCAATTTAAGCGGATGGACGCGAATGGCGACGGCAAGGTAACCCTCGATGAACTTCCAGAACAATTCCGTGATCGTGCTCGGCCGATGTTTGAGCGTGCGAAAAAGGAAGTCCTGACGCTGGATGATTTCAAAGCGCTCGCTCAAACTCGTGAAGGGGAACAGCGTCGCGAAGGTGATCGGAAGCCGGACGGCGAACGTCGTCCCGATGCAAAGCCAGATGGCGAACGCCCGGAAACTCGACGCGAAGGTGATCGCAAGCCGGAAGCTCGGCGTGAAGATCAGCCGCCGCGAGATGGAGAGCGACGTCCGGGTGGTGATCGTCCGCGTGAAGGCGAGCGTCGTGAAGGCGAGCGTCGTGAAGGCGAGCGTCGTGAAGGCGAGCGTCGTGAAGGCGAGCGTCGTGAAGGCGAGCGAGGTCCCGAGGGTCGTCCGGGCGAGCGAGGTCCGCAGGGCAATCGTCCGCCAGACGGAGATCGTCGTCCGGACGGCAACCGTCCTCCGCCGCAAGGTGAAGGCCGCCGTGGTTCGATGCCTCGATTCTTTGAACTGCTCGACAGCGATCACGACGGACGGCTTAGCCGCGACGAGTTCAATCGCCTCAGAGAAGTCTTCGGCGATTTGGATCGCAACAAGGATGGACAGCTTGACGCCTCTGAGTTGTTTGGCCCGCCTCAAGGTGGACCTCAGAGCGGACCACCAGATGGTCGCGGCCCACGCGACGGGGATCGCCCGCCGCAAGGAGATCGCCCGCCGCAAGGAGATCGCCCGCCGCAAGGAGATCGCCCGCCGGAAAACCGACGCCGAGAAGGACAGCCGCCGCGAGACGGCGAGCGTCGTCCGGAAGGGGATCGGCCGCGCGACGGTGAACGGAGACCAGAGGCGGATCGCCCGCGAGACGGAGATCGCAAGCCCGAACCGCGTGGCGAAGGTCGCCCGCCTCGCCGCGACGAAGAGAAAGACAAGCCCCGCGACAAGGCCTGATTCGAGACGAATTGGACGGCAGGAACTTCCCTGTTGGGGCCCGGTGTTTGACGGACGAGCGCCGGGCCGTCTTGTTTGTGCCTGCGACGGCGGTATGCTCGTTCGGAACGTGACTGGACGATGAGTCCGACTGACCTGCGAGAACCTGTCATGCCTTCGATCACCTCACCGAATTCACCGCCCCGACGAGGCAGTGTGTTGCTCGTCGTTCTGGTCGTGATCGCGCTGCTGGCGCTCGGGGCCTATTCGTTTTCCGAGTTGATGGTTTCCGAAAGCCACGCGACGGGCGTGTTCGGCCGCGAAGCTCAGGCTCGTGCCTGTGCGGACTCCGGGATTGAATTGGCAGCGGCGGTGCTCGGCCGGCCGACGGCTGATGGGAGCTTCGAAAACGTCTTGCACGACCCGCAGCGTTATGGTGGCGTGATGCTCCGAGAGGGGAGCAGTCCACGCGGCCGAGCGCGCTTCAGTCTGGTTGCTCCCAATGAAAGCGATCCAATCGGAACAACGCTTCGCTTCGGGTTGATCGACGAGTCCTCCAAGCTGAACCTCAACGCACTGGTGGCCGCCGAAAAGAAGCAGCAGTCCAGTACATCGTTGACGACCAGCACGAGTGGCATGACTTCGACCGGCACGAACTCTTCGAGCAGCGGCGCATCGACAGTTGAAACATCGACTGTCACGGTCTCTGCTGCCGATCCAGCGAGTCGTCTGTTGATGATTCCCGGCATGACCTATGAACTGGCGGACGCGATTCTCGATTTCATCGACGACGATGAAATCAGCCGCACCAATGGTTGCGAATCAGAGTACTACAACGGTTTGCAGCCGTCGTACTCGTCGAAAAACAGCCCGTTGGAATCGCTCGACGAACTGCTGCTCGTGCGCGGCGTGTTCCCGGAGTACCTGTACGGCGAAGACGTCAACCGCAACGGTCTGCTTGACCCGAACGAAAACGACGGCGACGCGACTTGGCCGCCCGACAACGCGGACGGCGCGCTGCAATTAGGCTGGTCCGCGTACCTCAGCGTTCACGGTCGCGAGACGAACACTCGTTGGGATGGCTCGACGCGGATCAACATCAACAACAACAACCTCGCGGAGTTGTACGATCAGCTTGAAGAAGAGTTCGACGCGACAGTCGCTCAGTTTGTGGTCGCGTTCCGAGTCTCCGCCCAAGCTCAGTCGGCGATCAACTCCGCCACTCAGTCCGCCGGTGGCCAGAATGCTGGGGGAGGCGGGTCGAATCCAGGCGGCGGTAACACCTCGACGGCGAATCTCAATCAACAGTACCAGCAACTGCAGCAAGCCGCGCAGAATCTGGGCGGTTTGCTCGGCGGTGGTGGCAGTGGCACCGTCACTCGTGGCGGTATCGACCTCTCCAAAGGTTCTGGCAAGCAGCTTCAATCGTTATACGAATTGGTTGGTACATCGGCGCAGGCGAAGGTCAACGGCCAAGTGACCACACTGCAAAGCCCGTGGTCAGCAGACGGCAGCAGCATGGTCGGCTATCTGCCGTCGCTGTTCGACACGCTGGTCATCAACACCGAGCCATTCATCGACGGTCGCATCAACATCAACGAGGCACGCTACGAAACCTTGCTCTCCGTCCCCGGCATAACCGAGAGTCTCGCCCAAGCGATCCTCTCCAAGCGGCAAGGCTCGGACGGCGGCCCGCTGGTCGATACGACCGGCGCGCGAGCGACCGCCGGTTGGCTGGTCATCGAGAACCTTGTCGATCTGCCGACGATGCAGCAACTCGACCAGTACTTGACGGCTCGCGGCGGCATCTACCGAGTCAACTCGATCGGCTATTTCGACGAGGCCGGCCCGTTCATGCGATTGGAAGCGGTCATCGACACCACGCAATCCAAAAAGCCGCCGGTCATTTTGTTCCTCAAAGACCTGACCGAACTCGGCCGAGGCTACCCGCAGCAATTGTTGATGGGTACGCAGTAACGCCTCGACTCTCTCTTGCCGTCGCTGATCCGGTTCGCAATTCTTCGCTCGCCCACGCGGCCAGCGAAAATCTTCCCAGCGACGGATTGAGGCGGTTCATGGCGGAACAGAAAAAATACGGCAGCGACGACATCGAAATTCTCGAAGGCCTCGAAGCCGTTCGGCGACGTCCGGCGATGTACATCGGCGGTGTCGATGCTCGTGGTCTGCACCACCTGATTTGGGAAATCGTCGATAACTCAGTCGATGAGCATCTCGCTGGTGAGTGTGACCGGATCGACGTGACGTTGCACAAGGACGGCAGTTCGATATCGGTGCAGGACAACGGCCGAGGCATTCCGGTCGACAAGCATTCGAAGACGAAGACCTCGACGCTGGAAGTTGTGCTGACGATTCTGCACGCTGGCGGAAAATTTTCGAACAAGAACTACGCCCGGTCGGGGGGCTTGCACGGTGTCGGTTCTTCGGTCGTCAACGCACTCTCCAAAGAGATGATCGCGACGGTCCATCGGGACGGTTACGAGTACCAGCAGTCCTATCGTCGCGGGAAGCCTCAAGGTCCGGTCGCGAAACTCCGGCCGTTTCGGGGACGGGGAACGGCGATTTTCTTCCGGCCCGACGAGCAAATCTTCCGCAGTACGCATTTCAATGCGGACGTCATCAAGCAGCATCTCGAAGACATCTCGTTCGTCCATGGCGGACTGCGAATTGTCTTTCACGACGAGGCCAAAAAAGAACAGCACGAATTCTTCCACCCCGACGGAATCGTCGCGTACCTGCAAAAGGTCGTGAAAGATGACCAACGCAAGCAGATTCACGAGCAGTTCTTCACGATTGACAAGGAACTTGGCAACTACAAATTGCAGTTGGCCCTCGCCTGGACCGAATCGACCGACGAGCGAGTCATGAGCTACGTGAACGGCATCCGCACGCACGCGGGAGGTACGCACGAAATCGGCTTTCGCTCGGGGGTCGTCAAAGCTGTCAAAAACTACATCGAGATGCACGACATCAAGCTGAAAGGAATCACGCTCGCGTCCGAAGACATCCGCGAGGGACTTGTCTCGATCGTCTCCGTCTTCCTGTCCGATCCGATGTTTCAAGGCCAAACGAAGGACAAGCTCAACAATCCGGAAATGACCAGTGCGGTCGAAGGACTCGTGCGGCCCGGTGTCGAGACCTGGCTGAACAGCAATCCGTCGATCGCCGATGCGGTTGTCGGCCGTATCGTGCTGGCCGCTCGTGCTCGACAGGCCAGCCGCGAAGCCGCGACGGAAGTGCGTCGCAAGACTCCGGGCGGACGGAAAACAAACCTCCCCGGCAAACTGCTCGACTGCCGCAGCGGCAAACCGGAGGATTCGGAACTGTTCATCGTCGAAGGACTCTCAGCCGGTGGCACCGCAGCGATGGGACGCGACAGCAAGACGCAAGCGGTCCTGCCGCTTAAAGGCAAAGTGCTCAATACCGAGTCGCTCGCCACCAGCAAGATTCTGACGAACCAAGAGATTCACGACCTGGTCGAAACGCTCGGCACCGGCATCGGCCCAGCCTTCGACATGCACAAGCTGCGTTACCACCGCATCATTCTATTGATGGATGCCGACAGCGATGGCTACCACATCAGTACGCTGCTCCTGGCGTTCTTCTTCCGCCACATGCCGCAACTCATTCGCGGCGAGAAGCTGTATCTTGCGCTGCCGCCGCTGTATCGCATCGCCGTCGGCCAGGAATCGCACTATGCCCGCGACGACGCGCACCGCGAAGAGATCATTGCCACGCTCCCGAAGAACCGAACCTTCGAGATCAGCCGCTTCAAAGGTTTGGGCGAGATGACCGCGACGCAACTCAAGGAAACTACTCTCAACCCGAAGACCCGCATCCTGCTGCGAGTCGACATCGAAAGCCAACTCGATGCCGACAAGACCTTCACTGAACTGCTCGGCAAGGACGCGAGCGAGCGATACCGGATCATCATGGACGAAGCGAGTCAAGTGGATGATTTGGATATTTGAGTGGCCAAAATGTCAAGCCTTGCCAACAGCGCAGTCTGTGAGTGTCACGAAAACCCAACGATCTTCCGGGGGCCGGGCAGGCGAACGAAATCTCTTTTGAAGAAAATGATGGGCCCACAAGATTCTTGTTGAAGTCGGATCGCGATGACGGCAGGATGTTGCCCTATGTTGAACATCACTAATGCGCTGCTGCCCAACAACACTTTGAGTTACCTCGCCTTCCGAGTCGCGTGTCTTGACACGCTTGAACGGATTGTGCTGGCCAGGCAATTTGGCCCCGAAGCGGCTGAGGGCTTCGGTTATCTGACAGAGGTTCCGTTCCTGCGAGCGGTCCCGCCGCAGGTACAACTCGATCTCCTCTCGGAGACTTGGCAGAAGCATTCGCACCTTGAGCGATTCGACGGCGATTTGGTGGACGAGTCGGTGCTGTTCGCTGTCTGCGAGACGGCCGCTCGAATTGCCGAGCAAGAACCGCAGCAGTTCAAGGCCTGGGGCGATACCGGCCCGCAGATCATTTCGCTCGCCTCGCAAGGGGCCTTGCCGACCAAGCTACGACAAGTGCATCTGGCACTGCCCAACGAGGCAGATTTCTTGCTGATCAGTCAGTTCGGGGACTTGTCGCCGTTTGAGTCACTGTCGTTGAAAGCGCAGTTTGGCTTGGAACCGAGCAAGTGTGAGCCAATGTTCGAGGTGCTCGGCCGCTGGCATGTTTCCCCGGGGTTTGCGGGACGGCTGAACGGACTGCTGACCGACCGAGAGATCGCTCAAGCGGTCGCGGTGGTAAAAAGCACAGTCTCGGTTGGGCTGCCTTCGCACCGACAAGCCTGAATGATGTCAGTTCGCTCCTGACGTCACTCGTTTGACACTCGAAAAAGCGGCTGGTTACAAGGGTGCCCGGCTGTCGGTCTAACGAAGTGCTCACGGTGGGCTCCAGCCGTCCTTGTTGATTTGTTCTTCCTCTCTTTGTCGTACGTCAAGATTCAGCAGCAGGAGATTGTCATGGCTCGTCCCGTTACGTTGTTCACCGGTCAGTGGGCAGATTTGAAGCTCGAAGACCTTTGCAAAAAGGCGAGAGATTTCGGCTACGATGGTCTGGAACTCGCCTGTTGGGGCGACCACTTCGAGGTCGATAAGGCTCTGTCCGATGACACCTATTGTGCTCGTAAGCGCGACCTGCTGGAAAAGCATGATCTGAAGTTGTTCGCGATCTCGAACCACCTGGTCGGCCAGGCGGTGCTGGACGTGATCGACTCGCGGCACAAGGCGATTCTGCCGCCGTACGTCTGGGGCGATGGCAACCCGGCAAAGGTTCAGGAACGAGCCATCGCCGAAATGAAGAACACCGCGCGAGCCGCTCAGAAGTTGGGAGTCGGCGTCGTCAACGGTTTCACCGGTTCGAGCATTTGGCCGTACATCTACGACTTCCCGCCGACGCCCCGCGAGACCATCGAAGCCGGCTTCCAATTACTGGCAGATCGTTGGAACCCGATCCTCGACGTCTTTGATGACTGCGGCGTGAAGTTCGCCCTGGAAGTTCACCCGACAGAAATCGCCTTCGACATCTATTCAGCCGAATGGGCTTTGAAAGTGCTCGACCGTCGCGAAGCGTTCGGGTTCAACTTCGATCCGAGCCACTTGATCTGGCAAGGGGTCGATCCTGTTGAATTCATTCGTTACTTCCCAGATCGTATCTATCACGTCCACATGAAGGACGCGAGTACGACGCTCAACGGCCGCACCGGCATCAACAGCAGCCACCTGTCGTTTGGCGATCCGCGTCGCGGCTGGGATTTCCGATCGGTCGGCCGCGGGGCCGTTCGCTTCGAGGAAATCATTCGCGCGTTGAACGCCGTCGGCTACAGCGGGCCGCTCTCAGTCGAATGGGAAGACTGCGGTATGGAGCGCGAACATGGTGCTCGTGAAGCAGCTCAGTTCTGCAAGAACGTAGACTTTACGCCGTCGAATCGCCGGTTCGATTCGGCGTTCGAGAAATAGCCTCCGTAGGTTGGGCACTCTCGCCCGACCAAGTGGTTCAAATGATGGGCAAGAGTGCCCATTCCACGAAAACTCAACAGCCCGTTTGCGAGGAGTCGCGGCGGGCTGTTTTGCATTCGGAAGTGATGCCATGAAATTGAAAGAGTTGCTCCAGCGTGCTCACAAGTTGGCCGACCATTACTGTGTCACAAACGGGAAGAAGTTTCGGCTCAAAGACGTCGATCCGGGCGATACGGCTTGGCTGAAGGACGAGCACAAACCACTCGCGGAACAGGTACTCCAGGAGGGGATCGAGGCTCTTGCCGAGTTGCAGGAGCGACTTTATGCCCAGGACCGCCGATCAGTGCTGTTGATCTTTCAAGCGATGGACGCTGCCGGCAAAGACGGAGCGATCAAGCATGTCATGTCGGGGATCAATCCGCAGGGCTGCCAAGTCTTCTCATTCAAAGCTCCGACCAGCGAAGATCTCGATCACGACTATTTGTGGCGTTGCCTGAAGTGTCTGCCGGAGCGTGGCCGCATCGGCATCTTCAACCGCTCGTACTACGAAGAGACGCTCGTCGTCCGCGTGCATCCAGAGATTCTCAAAAAGCAGAAGCTGCCCCCCGAACTGGTCACGAAACACATCTGGGACGAACGCTTCGAGGACATCCGCAACCTCGAGCAGTACCTGACTCGCAACGGCGTCGTCGTGCGGAAATTCTTTTTGCACGTCTCGAAGAAGGAACAGCTCAACCGCTTTCTCAGCCGCTTGGACGAACCCTCGAAGAGCTGGAAGTTCTCGATCGCCGACGCCCAGGAGCGCGAGCATTGGGGGGACTACATGAAGGCATACGAAGACATGATTCGCCACACCTCGACAAAGGACTCGCCGTGGTACGTCGTTCCCGCTGACAACAAGTGGTTCACGCGGATCGTGGTCGCCGCTGTCGTCATCGACACATTGTCGTCGCTCGACCTGCACTACCCGAAAGTTGACGAGGCCAAACTCCAGGAACTCGTGGCCGTCCGGGAAGCCTTGCTGAACGGGAAGTGACGCCACGAGTGCAAGCTCAGCGGTCGCTCCGCCGACTGACCGCAGTTAGACTGTTTCATGGCACGAGACGGTCGCGTTATCCCGGTGTCGATTGCGCTTGAATGTGAGGTCTTGAAGATGGCACTCAGTCGACGCAGGTTTTTGGCTCTGGCATTGGGAGCGGGCGCGGCATTCGGTGCCGGTGGCCTGGTTTGGCGAGAGTGTCACGCACGGCCAGTCACTCGAAGAGCGTGGGCACTTGGCTCCGACGTCTCGATGACAGTCATGGGAATTTCCGCACCGGCCGCCGACCGAGCACTCGATGCGGCCTTTGCGGAGTTGGAAATTGTCGAGCAGGCGATGAGCTTGTATCGTCCTGACAGCCAGGTCTGTCGGCTGAATCGACATCGGGTTCTCGATCGGCCGCACGCGTACTTGCTCGAAGTCCTCGCGATGGCCGAGCAAACAGCGCGGAGTTCCGACGGCGCGTTTGACATCACCGTGCAACCGTTGTGGGAATTGTTTGCCGCCTGTCGAAAACAAGGTCGACTGCCGACCGATGCCGAAATCGCCACCGCTCGCGACAGGGTCGATTGGCGAGCGGTCGAAGTGTCACGCGATCGAATTCGTCTGCACGCACCCGCGACCGCAATCACGCTCAACGGGATCGCTCAAGGCTTCGCCGCTGATCGAGCCATTGCCGTTCTGCAACAGCATGGCGTCGAGCATGCGCTCATCAACTCCGGCGAGATCCGAGGCCTCGGCCGCAAGTCGAGCGGTCAGAAGTGGACCGTCGGCGTGCAACATCCGCGAGATCCCGAGGCATTCGTCGGCGTCGCGGCGCTCGACGGCCGCTCACTGGCGACGTCCGGCGATTACGAAACGACGTTCTCGACAGACTTCGCTCGCAATCACATTTTCAATCCGCGCACCGGTCAGTCCCCGACTTCGGTTGCCAGCGTCAGTATCGTTGCTCCGACCGCGATGCAGGCTGACGCTCTCAGCACTGCGGCGATGGTGCTTGGCCCTGATCGGACGCAAGTGTTGATCGAATCGCTTCCGGACGCCGATGCTCTATTCGTTTTGAAGGATGGCCGAACGTTGCGCACGCAGGGCTTTCCGTTGATGCAGGAAAATGAAAACGGCTGACGGTCACTGGCCCTCGGCATTCGTCCGGCTGAACGCCGGGAACTGAATGGCGGCAGCCATGAGCCTATTCACTTGACCAAGACACGGCTTCATCAGGACGACTTCCATGTGGACTCTGCTTGTTGCGTTCTTATTGTTGTTTACGGCGACGACCCAAGCTGAAGGAACGCGCGCGGAACTCGATAAGCTGATCGACCGCGAGGGGAAAACTCCGCCGGCGTGGTTCAAGGAGACGCCGTTGAATTATCCGAAGTCACTCGACCTCTCGTGGCCAATGAAGCCGCCGCCGGGTTGGGACAATCAAAAGAACGTCGGGCAGTTCGTGTGGGATGTGGTGAATCCGAATCCCAGCCGTTGGCGCGAGGGAGTCAAGCTGATGCACCATCTGCTGACACAGCACAAGGACGACCCAGAGAAGCGTGAACGAGCGATGCTGACGCTGTGCCACATGTATCACAACTTGCTGGAGGATTACGCTCGCGCCGCGTTCTGGTGTCGAGCGGTCGGCGTTGAAAAAGACCCGGAAGAGTACGCACGGTCGGCCGTCCTTCTCGCCGAGTGTTACTGGCGGCTCGGTTATCGCGAAGAGGCTGTAAAACTGCTCGCGAAGACACCCCCCGGATTGATGCATGCAACGTTGCTGGGGAGCCTGGGGGAGATCGACCGTGCGATCGCGATGGCTCTGGAGGAGACCAACGATGACTCTACCGGCTCCGCGACGCTGGCCGTCGCCGACCTTTGCCGACTGGCGGGTCGTTATCCGGAAGCGATCAGGCACTACCAGACAGTGCTGTATATCAACGTTCTCGAAAAACCCCTTCCCGGTTGGCTCATAAGAAACCGTAACCGAGCCACCGCCAGCATCACGGCGATCAAGGCAATCGAGTTGTTCGATCCGAAAAAGGTCGCCGACGGCAAGCATGTCGCTGCCAGCCAAGGTTACGAGGGGCCGGTCGAAGTCACCGTGACCATGAAATCGGGACGCATCACGGACGTCGCTGTGACCAAGCACCGTGAGAAGCAGTTTTATTCAGCGATCAACGACACATCTGCGAAGATTCTTAAAAAGCAAAGCGTGAAGGGGGTCGACACAACCAGCAACGCCACGATCACGTCTGAAGCGATCATCAACGCGACCGCCAAAGCACTGGCACGCTGACCCGAAGCGTCCGCGAAGGCGAATGCTTCACCGATTCCTCAATTCGAAGTCTTGTGAAGCGCTCGCCTTCGCGGGCGCTTCGGGTTAGTGTGGCTCCCACAATGCGACTCGACCTCTTCCTGCCGTTCGTGAAGAAAAACAAAGCCGGCGCGGTGCGGCGGTGGTTGAGCCGCATTGGGCCGACGTGGCTCTCGTCGCCGGTGCGGCGAGTGATTCAGACGGTCTGTTTTGTTGCGTTCTTCGTGCTGTTCTTCTACGTCTGCTGGCCGTACACGGCTCGGCCGGTTGAGGGAGCGAAGGATTGGCCGTCGCACTATGCCAACGACCTTGCTCGGAAAGAAAAGGTCGCGGCCGAGTTCTTTCTGGTGATCGATCCGTTAGTGAGCCTTTCGACGGCACTGGCCTCGCGAGCGTGGGTCTGGTCGCTGACGAGTGCCGGAATCATCTTGCTGGTCTGCGTTTTTGTTCCTCGTGGGTTCTGCGGGTATCTCTGCCCGCTGGGTACATTGATCGACTTGTTCGACTGGTCGATCGGTTCGCGCGTGAAACGCTTCCGAGTTGGCGACAACGGCTGGTGGGTTCACATCAAGTACTACGTTTTATTGGCGACACTGGTCGCGGCGGCGTGTGGAGTGTTGGTCTCTGGCTTCGTCGCAGCGATCCCGGTCCTGACTCGCGGGTTGCTGTTCGCGATCTCGCCGTGGCAAACGGCTCTTCAACGGGGTTGGCATCTTGTGCCGCCGGTCCATGCCGGGCACTTTGTGTCGCTGGCTCTGTTCGCGGTCGTGTTGGGATTGGGATTGCTCAAGCCGCGATTCTGGTGCCGTTACGTTTGTCCGAGCGGCGCGGTGTTTTCGTTCGGCAATTTGTTTCGAGTCACCGAGCGGAAGGTCGAGAGCTCCTGCATCAACTGCAACAAGTGTGTCGAGATTTGCCCGTTTGATGCGATTAAGCCGGACTTCCTGACTCGCACGACAGACTGCACACTCTGCCAATCGTGCGGCGGAGTTTGTCCGACTCAGGCGATCAAGTTCGTCGAGCGTTGGAATCTCGTGCAACTGAAACTGCCGAATGATCCACCGACCGGCGATGGTCCGCTTGGCCGTCGCGGGTTCCTCGCAGCGGGTATCGGGTTTGCGTCGGGAGTGCTTGGCGGGCTTGGCCTCGCCGTCGCGGGGAAGGCATCGGGAGCGAACCTTGATGACCCGAATGCGTGGCGACCGGTGCGTCCACCTGGCAGCGTTCGAGAAGACAAGTTCTTGCAGATGTGCATTCGCTGTGGCGAATGTTTCAAAGCCTGCCCAAACGACGTGCTGCACCCATTGCGGTTTCAACAGGGACTTGATGGCCTGTGGACTCCGCACGTGGTCGCCGATTGGGCCGGCTGCGAATCGAGCTGCAATGCCTGCGGCCAAGTCTGTCCGACTGGAGCCATCCGAGCGTTGCCGCTGGAAGAAAAGCGAGTTGCCCGCATCGGACTGGCTGCAGTGAATCTGCAAACCTGTCTGCCGTATGCCGGCCGCGAAGCGTGTCAGCTTTGCGTTGATGAGTGTCATCATGCCGGCTATCACGCGATCGAATTCACGCGCGTCGGCACCGAAGTCGATTCCGCCGGCAATCCCATCGAGGATTCGGGATTCCTCGCGCCGGTCGTGCTGTCGGATAAATGTGTCGGTTGTGGCTTGTGCCAGACCCGCTGCTATGGCATCAATGTCGCCGACAAAGGTTTTTTTCCCGAATCTGCAATCGTGATCGTCGCCGGAACCGGCAAGGAAGATCGAATAATGACAGGTTCGTATGTCGCACTTCGAGAAGCCGAGAGAACGGCTCGCGGTGCTGACCGACAGCAGCAACCGACGCCCGACAGCTACCTTCCTGACTTCTTGAAATGAAGCGGCAGTAACCCCTGAGCCTCGACCTCCAACTATTCTCCACCATGTCCGTCGTGCAGTTTTCATGTCCGTCGTGCCAGGCACCGCTGCGGTTGCAGAACCGAGCATTGTTTGTCGGCCGGACTTTCGACTGCCCGGATTGCCACGAGTCGTTGTTGATCGAAGCCGACGGTTCCACGGGGGTGAAAGCCAAGGCGTTGGGTGGCTCCCGTCAACTAGCCCGACGCGCCAGCGAGGGGGCAGGTCTCTCCGCCATCGGCGAATCCTCGCTGGCGCGTCAGGCGAATTTGAAAACTGCATCGAGTGTTTCAGACCTCGGCGTTTCGTTGCCACCGCGACCATCGGCTTGGGATCGTTTGAGCCGGCGGCCCGCTGTGCTGGGGTGGATTGTCGCCGCTGTCTTTGCCGTGATCCTGCTGATCATCGTAAAGCCCGGTCGCGAGGGCAGACTGACTGAGTCGCCTCCACCAGCCAAAGAAGACTCTCAACCCACGGAATCCACTTTCGAGAACAAACCGGCCATTGAAAAGCCAGATAGAGTGGCTCCCAAGACCGTCGCTGAACTCGAACCAGCCGTTCCTGAAATCGACTCTCCGAAGGTCGTCGACAAGCTGGAATTACCGCCGCTTCCCGAACCGCCTGCGCCGGTAGAACCCGCTCCTGTCGCCGAGAAGCCGCCTGCGGAAGAGGTCAAGCCTGTTGTTCCGGCCGTTCTGTCTCCCGAAGCAGTCGAGGCCAAGTTGCAGCAGAAGATCGTGCGATTCGATCAATCGAAGCCGGTGCCATTCGTCAAAGTCTTGGAAACCGTGGAAGAACTTGCCGGAGTCTCCATCGTCTGGGAATTGGACCGTGTCGATGACCAACAACTGCAAAAGCCGGTCACACTGCAGTTGAAACAGACGACGGTGGGGGAGATTCTCGATACGCTGCTCAAGCAAGTCAGTTTGGAACGGCGAACCGTCAATGGCCGCATCGAACTGCATCCATCCGTCCAGAAAGATTGATAACACAACGGAGTCATGCTCGTGGAGTTGGACGACACGATTTGCTACTGCTTTCACATCTCGAAGCGGAAGATTTTCAACTTCCTGCGGATTCATCAGCCGCGTCGAGCCAGCCAGCTCTCCGAATGCGGGGGAGCCGGAACCGGTTGTGGCTGGTGCGTTCCATTCCTCAAACGCTACTTCGAGGCCGCGAACAATCCTGAGTCGGCAGATGATTCGCTGACTCCCGCCGAGTATGCACAACAGCGGGGCCAGTACATTAAAGCTGGCAAGGGGATTCCAGCTCCGGGCGCAATCCCGCCACCGAAGTGATGCTTGCGTCGACCGGACGACGACGTCTCATCGGATTGTTCGGGCGTGGGAGTCCGAACTACGAACCCGCTTTCTTTGCTGGAGCCTTTGGCGGGTTGAACAGCTTGTCGTTGATCGTTTTGACCTTCTCGCCAACAGAAGCGACTTCGACGCTTCCTTTGAGCGTGAGCGTCTTCGGGGGTTCGCAGCGGTCGTCGCTACAGGCCTGATATTTGACGAGCAATTCAAATTCTTCCATCTTGCCCGCAGCGTCTTCGGGGACCTCGATCGTACCAAACAGGACGACTTGGCCTTCGTAGACGACGATCGGTTCGGGAGCACCGGGAGGGGTGAATTTGTGCCCCTTGGGATATTTCACGTTGAGCAGTTTACTGCCGAGTTTGGTTTTTATGGTGAAGGTGGTCGGCGACTGGAACTCTGGGTCGGGCGGGTTCTGATTGATGTGCCAGCCCTCCTTGACATCGAGCACCATTGCGACGCGGCACGAGCCTCCGGCCGGCAGACGATCGACGTTCAGATGCGCCTCGGCTGCGATGATGTCGGTCTTCTTCGTTTTTTCGGCAGGCTCTGACTTCGGCGAACTCTTGGGAAGCTTGTCGGTGAGCGGTGCCGGATTGGTCGGCTCCCGTTTCGGTTTGGCGGCGACGTCGATGACTTCTTCTCCGGACGCCGGCTGGATGATCGGATCAACGCCGTTGCGAGAGGCTCCGAAGTTAGGCTTGTCGAGGAACTCGAACAGACCAAGGGCCATGTTCGCGAAGCCACCCGGCGCATCCTGCATGGAGCCGGCGGCGGCCTTCAGGGTTTGCTCGGCCTTTTCACGGTAACTCTCGTTCTTGGTCAGATCTGCCAGTCGAATCAGGTTGCGGACGGCCACGCTGTTGCCCGACGGCACCACTGAGTCGTAGCGGTCCTTCGACCGCGCGAGTAGTTCTTCGTGATCGATCGCCGTAAAGAAGAAGCCGCTGTTCTGTTCGTCCCAGAAGAGCTTCAATTGGTCGTCGGTCAGCCGGCTAGCGGCATTGAGCCACTTCAATTCCTGCGTTGCGAAGTGCAGCGCGATCAGGCCATCGACCAGAAACGTGTAGTCATCGAGATACGCCAGGATCGGGCTGGCCGAGCCGCGATAGCTGCGGTGCAGACGCCCCTCTTTGTCACGCAGTTCGGTGACGACGAACATCGCAGCTCGTTCGGCGGCGTTAACATAGTCGGCTCGGTTCAAGCGAGCACCGGCGTTCGACAACGCTCGGATCATCAGCCCGTTCCAGCCGGTGAGCACCTTGTCGTCAGTCAGCGGTTGCGGCCGACGGTTGCGAGTCGCGAGGAGTTTCTGTTTCGCGGCGGTCAATTGTCGGTCGAGGTCTTCGGGGGACATTTTCAGCTTCGAGGCGATCTGATCGAGCGGTTGCGGATGGTGCAGGACGTAGCCGACCTCAAACGTATTTTTCTCTTTCAGTCCGTAGGCGAGCTTGAAGGTCTCCGCCTCGGCGCCGAGCAGTTGGTCGATCTCTCGATCGGACCAGACGTAGCTTTTCCCCTCGACATCCTCGCTGTCGGCGTCGAGGGCCGAGAAGAACCCGCCGCGTTTGTCAGTCATCTCGCGAAGAACGAAGTCGCAAATCTCTTCAGCGATCAACTTGTGAGCCGGGGACTTTGTTTGTCGAAATGCTTCGACGTAGACGTCGGCGAGTTGTGCGTTGTCGTACAACATCTTCTCGAAGTGCGGCACCTTCCACGCTCGGTCAGTGCTGTAACGGTGGAAGCCTCCGGCCAGATGATCCCGAATGCCCCCCGCCGCCATCGCATCGAGCGTAAAAGTGACTTTCGCTCGCAGTGCGTCATCTTGGTCTCGCTTGGCTGCGTACAGCAGCAGGGCGAGCTTGCTCGGCACCGGGAACTTCGGAGCGTTCGTGCGTGCGGGATTGAAGTCGAAGCCGCCAAACTTCGCATCGTGGGTGCCGGCAAGTTGCTTGACCGTCGCGGCAGCGAGTTCCGCAGTGAGCGGCGTTTCTTGCAGCGTGATCTTTGCCGACATCACACGGCGAATGTTGGTCGTCAGGACTTCGGCGTTCGCTTCGAGCGACTTGCGATCGTCTCGCCATAAATCCGAGATGCGTTTCATCACGGTCGGGAAGCCCATGCGACCCTCTGAATCGTCCGGCGGGAAGTAGGTCCCACCGGCAATTGGTTTCCCTTCGGCTGTCATGAACATCGACAGCGGCCAGCCGCCGTTCTGATCGGAACCGCTCAGCCGAAAATAAACCGACAACGCCGTCATGTAGATGTCGTCGACATCGGGGCGTTCTTCGCGGTCTACTTTCACGCACACAAAGTGCTCGTTTATGAACTTGGCAATCTCCTCGTTCGAGAAGACCAGCCGTTCCATGACGTGGCACCAGTGGCAACTGGTGTAGCCGATCGAGAGGAAGATCAGCTTTTCTTCCTTCTTCGCCTTTGCAAACGCTTCCGGTCCCCAAGGGAACCAGTCGACGGGGTTGTGAGCGTGCATCAGCAGGTAAGGACTGGACTCCTTCGCCAGCCGATTGGCCTTGCCGACTTTGGGAGTCGCTTTCTTGGCGACAGCAGGCTCTTCGGCGAACGCGGTGCGGATCGGTGACTTGCCGGAAACATCGTCGTCGCGTTCGTTCTCCAGTTTGTCCGCTTCGGAGCCACCGGCCTGTCGCATCAATTCATCGACCTGCGCGAGTTCCTTTTCCAGCCTCGGGTCGGCATTTCCTTTCGCTGGGCGAGCCGGCTTGCGCGTTGCAGAGGACTCAGTAGGAGCGGATCCGCCCTTCGACTTCTGGGGTTTGACGACAACCGCACCTTGGTCGGCGTCGATGCAACCGACGGCGGACAGCGCCAGCAGCCAACAGGCAAGCGAGGTGATGATCGAAACTCGAAACTCGAAACCTAAAAACGAAACCGGCCGGATCGGTGTTTGCAATGATTCAGCGCAACTCATAGTCGGTCCCCGTTCCTTCGGGTCTTCACGCGGCGATTTTGGATTGCGAGTCTCGATTTTCCAGGAAGCATCGAAGCGTTGATGTACCCAAACCGGTCATTTCGGAACAGGCGTCTTTTCCAAGATTTGGCGGATGACGGACTTCACGCGATCTCGCTGACCCTCGCGGGCAAGCCCCTTGCTGATGGCTCGGTGAGACAAAACCGGGACGGCCAGCCGCTTGATATCGTCGGGAATGACGAATACTCGCTGTTCGAGCAGAGCATAGCTCTGAGCCGCTCGGTACAGCGTCAACGCCCCACGCGTGCTGATTCCCAGTGACAATTCCGGGTGTGTCCGAGTCGCCTGGACGATCCGCAGCAGGTACTCGTTAATCGAGTCATCCACCCGCACGTCGCGGACTGCCTGCTGCAACTGGGCGAGTTGCTCCAGCGTCATGGCCGGCTGCAACGCATCGACCGGCTCACCCACCCGATGGCTGGTGAGGATTTCCTTTTCGACCGAGAGTTCGGGGTACCCGATATCGATGCAGAGCATGAATCGATCGAGTTGGTTCTCCGGCAGAGCAAACGTCCCCTCGTACTCGAAGGGATTCTGCGTCGCCAACACGAAGAACGGCCGCTTGAGCGCGTAGGTGTGCCCCTCGATTGAGACTTGCAATTCGTTCATCGCTTCCAGCAAGGCCGACTGCGTTCGGGGCGTCGTGCGGTTGATCTCGTCGATTAGCAGGATGTGCGAGAAAATCGGCCCGTGCCGAAACTCGAACTCCCCTCGATTCGGCCAGTAAATGCTGCTGCCGAGAATGTCGCTGGGGAGCATGTCGGGGGTGCATTGCAGCCGCTTGAAGTCGCAGTTGATGCTCTTGGCCAGTGCCTTTGCCAGCGATGTCTTGCCGACGCCGGGAGCATCCTCAATCAGGATGTGTCCCTCGGCCAAGAGCGCGACAATGGCGAGATGCACCGGTTCCGGCTTCCCCAGCAAAGCCCTTGAGACGTTTGCTTCGAGGGCTTTGATCCACGCGAAATGTTCTTGCGACACAGTCGCTCCTGAATTGGATGATGAGGCGGCGATAATATGCGGAAAGGATAGAGAGTTGGCCAGCGGACGGCATCCGTCCACGCATCAGGTAAGTGTGCGAGAGTTCATCAACCCGAGCGTTTTCCGGAGCGTTCCCAAATGGCAAGCGTTCCCAACGACAGGCCGACGACGGTGGCCGTGATTGAGCCAATCGCCAGCTTGTACGACGAGACAATGACCGCCGAGAGGACTCCACTTAGCAGCGTCAGATTCAGCCACGTCACGATCCCCAATCCACCGGGCAGAAGACGTCGAGTTGCTCCCGTCTTGCCTCGGAATTCGTTGAGCGTCACGGCCAGCACGACCAGCACGCCGACGATCAGTCCTTGAAACTCGTCCGGCTGCGTCTTGACCGTCTTGGCCACCGAATCGATCACGACTCGCAGGAACAAGGCGCCAAGCGCGATGCCGGGAATCGTGCCGATGCCTCCAGCGAGACTGCATCCACCGACGACGCTCGCGGCGATCGCATTGAGCTCGTAGCCGATTCCAATTGACGCTGGGTTCGCAACGCCGACGAAGCTCGTGTAAAGAATGCCTGTCACGGCTGCCGTCATCGAACCGCAGCAGTACGCCAGCCACTTCAGCCGCTCGGTGCGGATGCCGCTCAACCGCGCGGCAGTTTCGTTGCCACCCATCGCGTACAGATGCCGGCCGGTAATCGTCTTGCTCAGCAGCAGCCACGTCGCCGCCGCCAGCACGACAAAGATCGCCAACGGAACCCACCAGTCCTTGCCGAGCATCCCGAACAGTTTGTCGTAGACGTAAATTTGCGTGTTCGGTTTGCCGGAGACGGCTCGCGTCACGTCCTGCATCAGCACGCGAGCCAAACTTCTCAAACCGACCAGCGAGGCCAACGTCGCCACGAACGGCGGCAAGCGAATCACCGTAACCAGCCAAGCATGCAAGCTGCCGATCAGAAATGCGGAGACCATCGTCCCGGCAAACGCGACGGCCAACACCCAGATCGGCAGGTCGTTCGTCAACGGAGTCCCGCGCGCATCAACCGGAGCGAGCCAGTAAATCAGCGACGCACAGATCGTCCCACTGAAGGCAATCACCGATCCTGCCGAGAGGTCGATCCCGCCGGAAATAATGACGACCGATGCCCCAAGCGCGAGGATGCCGAGTAGCGCTGTCTGCCTCAGAATCTCGGTCGCGTTGTACCACGGCTTGTGGTAGTAGGCGTGCTTGTCATCCAACCACATCGTCAGCAGCACGACAGCGACGATCGCGATCAGCAACGAAAGCTCGGTCCGATACTGCCGCAATACGCGACTCAGCCCACCACGACTAGAAGAATCGTCTGTCATCTCACTGCCCCAGCACCTGGCCAAACCCAATGTCGTGGCCGTCGAGGTCTTGAATGCCAAATTCACGCACGTTGTACGGCTGAGTACACAGTTCGTAGTCGATCTTGGCTCCGAGTTGCTTCAATTCTTCAAAGAGCGAAGCGGCGTCCTCGACCCAGAAATAGGCATTCCACAAGTTTGGCACCAAGTGCCAGAACGGCTTGATGTCCGACGGGGTCTTCGCTTGGGCCAGCATCAGCCGCTGGCCATCCCGCTGACAGATTGCGAAGTACGGTGGATCGCCCCACGTCTTGGCTTCAAAACCAACCGCGTTCCGAAAGTAATCGACGGACGCAACGACGTCCTTCACGATCAACACGGCGGCCGTCCCGGTGAGCTTCGACATGTCTACGACCCCGTCAGGTTGTACTTCGTCAGCCATTCTTTGAAGGCATCGAGCTTCAGGAACTCCGTCTTTTTCCCGAACTGCTCCGGCTTCAGCGGCGAACCTTCATTCGGGACGATCACCTTCAAGCCAGTATCGAACAGGTCGCCGTCATTCGAGCCGTGATTCGGAAACATTTCCTTGATGGTCGTTTCCTCGTTCTTGAGCAACGCCCTCAGAATTCGTACCCCTTGATAGCCCATCTGGTACGGGTTCTGGACGACCATTGCGTCGAGCATCCCTTCGCCCATGCCAACGATGGCCGGCGGATCGGCGTCGAAGCCAACGAGCTTCAGTTTCTCGCGAGCGTTCAACTGCTTGACGATGTCGATGATCGCCGGCGTGTTGTACGACCAGATGCCGGCGAGCAAGGCCATGTCGGCATTGCGATCGAGCGCATCCTTGACGTTAGACCGCGCGACCGCTTCGTCGCCACCGTCGCCGAGGTTCTCGGCCTGAGTGAACTTTTCCCCTGCCCCTTCGCCGAATCCGCCGATTCGCTCTTGAGCATTCGCCGCGTTCTTCAGACCGACGAACGTCGCGTACTTGCCTCCGTTTGGCAGCAACCCTTTCGCCGCCGCGCCGAGTTCCCGGCCGCCGACGATGTTGTCCGTGCCGAGGTACGCAAAGCGGCTATCGCGAGCGGTTATGCGGTTCACATCCGAGTCGATCGTCACGATCTTGATGCCCGCCTTTTGCAGCTTCCGCATTTCGTCCGGGATCGCTTCGTTTTGAGCATCCGTGACCGAGATCGCGACGGCGGCCACGTCCGTCGCGCTGGCGTACTGCCGGAGTTTTTCAATCTGCCCCTCGGCCTTGAAGTCATTGCGATCGACGACGACCTGGAAGCCGTCCACCACACATTTGAGATCCTTCTCGGCGTCTTTCGCCCCTGCGGCTGCCGCATCCCAGAAGGGGGCGTTGCCGTTCGTGAGCACAATGATCCGCTTCAGATCGACGCTCGGAACCGCCCCACCAAGTTGCGGCTTTGTTGCACCGCTACCCGATGGAGCTGACGAGTCACCTCCGCAACCGATCAATGTACCCAACAGAATCAGACTGACAGACAACTGTGTGGCAGCGAAACGACTGTGGCGCATGATCAAACTCCTGAGACGTCGAGTGGCAAAGGGTCGCACCATATCGGGCGGAGATTGTGAATTCAAAGTCTGACGTGAGACGATCAACGTCGCTACCTCATGGCACTCGGCGGCTGCATTCACGCAAACGCGGCTGTCAGCATTCGGCGATAGTCGGCCTCGGAATGCGCAAAGAGTTGCTCGAAACGGGCTTCATCGACGACGCCGCGCTGGAAGCGGCGTTTCTCAAAGATCGGCATCGTCAGGCCGGTAATCGCTTCGACGCCCCGGCGGACGATTTCACCCTTCAGAGCGTACAGTCGCGAGTGATCCCAGTCGGTCAGTTCGATGAACGGGATTCCTTCAGCGACTTCGATCACATTCGGCAAAGCGTACGGGCTGAAGCCCATGAAGCCGCACGCGCGAGCCGGGGCCGCCGTGCGGATGTGGCCTCGGCTCTGACCGCCGGAGTACGTCAGCGAATGCTTGATCGCTTCGACGCCCCAGCCTTCCTGATACAGCATCGTGTTGTTGAGCACGCTGCGGATCGTCAGTTCGGCGTTGTCCTCGATCGGGTAGTCCTTGAGGTTCTCGTCACCGCCGTCGCCGTCGGCGAGGTATTTCCAATCAGGATATCGCTGGCGGATTCCGCGACATAACGCGAGCGCCATCGTCGCCGACTGCACGTCGAGCGGTTTGTAATCTTCGATGACGCGGACCGTTTCTGCGACATCGAGTTGGTCGCTTGACGCGTCGATGACTTCGAGGAACAGGCCGAGATCGAGTTCGTCGAGAAAACGAGCCGCCTGCGAGGCATCTGTCGATTGGAGGCCCTCGTCGGATCTGCGGCGAGAGGCGTCTGTTTGGACGGGGGCGTCCAAGCTACGGACTTGTAACGTGAACGCTTTCAGTCGAGCCGGTGATTCACCTCGTCGCAGCAGCAGGTGATGCAGCACGAGGAACAACGCTCCGCTGTCGATGCCGCCGGAGAAGAGCACGCCGAGCGGTTCGCGGCGGTCAATTCGGTCGAGCCACTTGTCGCATTCGGCGGCGAGCGCGCCAATGTAAGCCGCGCCGATTTCATCGAGATCGGGCGATAGGCGATTGCGCTGCGGAGCGAAGAAACGCGTCAGTGTCGGACTCGGATCGGGACAGCCGAGCAACGCAATCTCTATCAGATGGTGCGCCGGGACCATGCGGGTGTACGACGGGTGAAACTGATCGCCGAAGCCTTCCGCTCGCAGCCACGCGGCGATCTCGTCGATTCGTTCGGCGATGATCAGGCAAGGACCTTCGGCTCGTTTCGCCAGAAAGTAGCGCAGCGGACGACCGATCGAGCGGGCCAGTCGCACGAGATTGCCGCGCTTCGCCCAGAGCGCGAATTGTCCGTCGATGTCTCGCACGCGAGCGGCATCGCCGGATCCCACTCGTTCGGTCGCTTCTTCGACAGACATGTTCAGCAGGACGTTTCCAGCAGGGTCAAGCAGATCGACGACTCGTTCGACGTAAGCGTGGTGCATGGCATTCTCGCGACGGGGGAATTGTTTTCGTCAGGGGCGTGGCAAAGTCCGTAGGCTACGACCATTCGGCGGCATTCTGTTGGCCTGTTTTTCGGATTACAACTCGCGGCTCAATTCAAGGAGTCGTCTCATGTCAGATTTGCCTCGATCTCGCTTGCCGATCTTGTGGTGGGTGATTGTGCTGCTTATTGGAAGCTTGGGAGTGGTTTGGAGCCTCCGTCGCGGTGGCGATGACCTGCCGGTTGCTGTGGCCAGCAATCCGGCGCGGGCAGTAGAGCTCAACAATGAGGGACTTGCACTGCTGGAGAACGCGGTCAAGTTCGACGAGTTCATGGCGGCAGCGGACCTGTTTCAAGAGTCCGGCAAGCTCGCCGCCGATGACAGCGTTTCGATTCCCAATCGTGCGATCGCTTGCGTGCTGGCGCTCTCGGCCGTGGATGCGGAACGGCTGCGCAATCCGGAAATGTTTGCGACGGGATTGGCCAAGGCCGAGCAAGCAGTCGCCACCTTGCTGTCGAATAGCCCGAATGATTCGCTCGGCCATTGGCTCGTCGCGAAGCTGTCGGAGCAACGGATCGAAACATGGATGGACTCCGGCCAGACGGATGCTGTTCGTGCGGAACGAGCCAAGTTGGTCGATGAGTTGGAAACGGTGATTCGACTGTCCAACGAAGACACGGCGATGTTTGCCGAGCTGTATCTGGCAACTCGGAACTTCGACGAACGGGACGCGGCCGAGAAGGAATTGCTGAAGCGAGGCGCGGCCGCCTTGCAGCGAGTGGCCGATGCGCAGCCGGACAATTTGTGGGCGCTGATCGAACTGGTCATCGTGCAAGCGACGGCGATTCAAGAAACCGTTGCTGAAGGAAAGCCCGCCGAGGCATCAGCCACATCCTCGCTGGCAACAACTTTGAAGCGGTTGCACGAGTGCAGCCCTCCCTTTGTCGATCTGATTCAAAAACTGCTGAACTTCAACTTGCCGGACGCGTTGGCGAAAGCTGAAGCCGCGGTTGAGAAGCAAGACTGGCCGACCGTGCTGCGCCTCGTGCGGCCAATTGCGAATGTGCTGCGTCCGGAAATCGCCACCAAGCTGGACGTGAAGCGTGCCACCAAGCACCCACTGGACGTGATCGTCACGGACTACCCGGCCGAGTGGCGTGCGAAGTACGCAGCCCATTTGTCGAAATCCGCGACCGTGCGAGAGTCTAAAACTGCCGTCTCGTTCGCCGAGTCAGCCACGGCAGATCAGCTGCCGGCGCTGGCCGGAATTCGTGACGCGAAGATCGTCGACTTCGATCTCGACGGCCGTTGGGATGTGATCGTGTTGCTCAGCGGGCAAGTCATCGTGTTTGGTCAGCCTGAGAACTCGAAGGGAGAGTCGCGCTGGACGACGCTGTGCGAAGCGGTTGTCCCCAGCAGCATGTCGAAACTGCTCGCCTGCGATCTTGACCGCGACACCGAGGAAACTCCGGGCGAGCATCGCTTCATCGGTCAGCCTGCGAAGTTAGCCGCAACGTTGCCGACGGGTGCCGCCATTCAGGCGGTCGACGCGGACATTGACCTGCTGGTCTTCGGCGATGACGGCGTGCTGTTCCTGCGAAACGAATACGACAAAGAATCGAAGACCCGCTCCTTGAAGGCTCTTGCCCAAGACTCGGCGTTCGAGTCTCTTCCCAAGGTGCTGGCCATCGCGCCAGCCGACATCGACCACGATGGCGATTTGGATTTGATCGTGTCGAGCGGCTCCGGCCTGAGCATCTGGCAAAACAACGACAGCCGCGAGCACACTAAATTCACCGACATTTCGTCCCGCTCCTCGCTTCCGCCCAAAGACCTCAACGCGACGGTATTACTGCCGGTTGATTGGAACTTTGACGTGCAAACCGACGTGGTGGTGACGGGACTGACTGTTGCAAGGCCAGGCTTCTTAGAAAACATTTCGCATGGTCGCCTGCGATGGCGGGAGTTTCCGCCCAGCTACAGTCAGTTGGAGCGTTGTTGCTCGTTGCATGTGATGGGCTTGCAGACGAGCCCACTCCATTGGCAATTGCTTGCTGCCGGTGATGATCCCAGGGGACAAAACAGCTCGACAGCGTCAGACATTCCCGTCACCAGGATTCAGCTCCGGCACCCAAATGACAAATCGCGGGTTCAGCCGGGTGACGGGATCCTGCTGGCAGACTTTGACAACGATGGAAAACGAGAACCGCTCAAGTGGTTGGCGGAAACGAGAGGCGTCTGGATCAATGACAAAGAATATCCCTCTTCCAACATGGTGGTCACCTGCCGAATCGCCGACTTCGATGCTGACGGCGATGAAGACGTGTTGGTCATCACCGATCAACGACCGGTCTGGCTCCGCAACGACGGTGGTAACCAGAATGGTTGGATTGATCTGTCGCTGCGAGCGGACCCGGATCGCAAGCCGCAGCGCAACAGCGAACGAGTCAACTCACACGGACTCGGCAGCCTGTTGGAACTGCGTGCCGCCGGATTGCCGGAGTTGCCCGGATTCAAGTCTCACGTCCGAGTCGTCGATGGTCAGTCCGTGCACTTCGGACTCGGGCAGTTGAAGCAGGCGGACGTCGCTCGTGTCGTCTGGACGAACGGCATTCCGCAGAACGTGCTGCGACCGCCGTCGGGACTGCCGATCGCCGCGCAGCAAATTCTGAAAGGCTCCTGCCCGTACATTTACACCTGGGACGGCGAGCAATGGGCGTTCTTCACTGACTGCCTTTGGGCCGCCCCGATCGGCCTGCAACTGGCCGAGGGGATCATGGCTCCGTGCCGCGAATGGGAATACCTCAAGATCGACGGCGACCGGCTGCGCGAATCGAACGGCGAGTACCGCGTGATGCTCACGGAGGAACTTTGGGAGGCCGCGTATTTCGATCACGTTCAGCTGTTGGCGGTCGACCATCCGGCAGACGTCGAGTTCTTCAGCAATGAAAAGGTTGGTCCGCCGAGCATCTCGGAGTTCAAGTTGCATCCCGTGCGGAAGCGCCACTCGCCAGTGACCGCTCGTGATTCGCGCGGGCGTGATGTGCTTTCCAAATTGGTGCGTCGCGACGATGAATACCTGCGTCCTTTCGACAAGATCATTCAGCAAGGGCTCACCGAAGAGCACTTCATCGAACTCGATCTCGGCGATTTGAGTGGCGCGAAAAACGTGACACTGTTTCTGACGGGCTGGATCTTTCCGACCGACACGTCAATCAACGTGTCGTTGTCGCAGAACCCGGATCGCGAAGCTCCCAGACCGCCGTCGATCTGGCTTCCGAACGAATCAGGCGAGTGGCGCGAAGCAATCCCGTACATCGGCTTCCCCGGCGGGAAAACGAAAACGATCGCGGTGGACCTCTCAAAAGTGTTGACGCCTCCCGCAACTCCGAATTCGGAACTCAAAACTTCGCGGCTGCGCATCGTCACCAGTATGGAACTCTACTGGGATGAGATGTTCTTCACGGTCGATGAGTCAGCACTCGAACACACGCTGACGCCGTTGCCGCTGTTGAGTGCCGACTTGCAGTTTCGTGGATACTCGGCGCGGCTGCCGCATCCCGAATTTGGGCCGGAACGCTATGACGCCTCGCAAATCACGACCGAGACGCAGTGGCCGCCAATGGGAGGCAAGTTCACTCGCTTCGGCGACATCACCGAGTTGCTCAAAGATTCCGACGATCGGCTGGCGATTCTCGGCGCCGGAGACGCCGTGACGATTCGCTTCCGAGCGGATCAAGCTCCGAAACTCCCGCCCGGTTGGAAACGCGACTTCATCATTCACAATGTCGGCTGGGACAAAGACGCCGACCTCAACACGATCTACGGCCAGTTTGTCGAGCCACTGCCTTTCCGAGCCATGCGCGGCTATCCCGATCCCACCAGAGCCGAATTTCCCGATTCGCCGATCCACCGCGCCGATCAACGCCGCTTTCAGACGCGCGAACAAAACCCCCGCACGTTCTGGCTTGGACGGTAAAAGAGAGGTCACAGGAAGGCCAGGAGTTCAGATTGTTGGCGTGTGGTCAGCGGGATCGGCGTTTCCGCGCCGGGCAACGCCGGCACGAATCGGAAAACAATAGCCGCCGATAATTCGGTCAGTCCTGTGCGCTGCAATGACGAGACCCGAATTGCGTTCGGCGGCAGTGATTCACCCCACACGTCCGGGAGGTCGGCTTTGTGAGCCACGACGATCGCATCAGGCCATTCGGCTAACAATCGCCGGTCATCGTCGTGCGGCGGTTGGCTGACATCGATGAGCAACAGCCGAGCGTCCGCGTTCGCGAACGCCTCGCAAGCTTTCGCGATGCCGGCGGCTTCGAGCGAGTTCGCCGCGCCGCGTTGGCCGGCTGTGTCGCTCAGACGGATCGCCCACCCATCGAGCACCGTGTCGGCTGTGACCACGTCGCGCGTCGTCCCCGGTTCGTCGAACACGATCGAGCGTTCAAACCCGACCAGCGCGTTGATGAGGCTCGATTTGCCGACGTTCGGCCTTCCTGCCAGCACGACCTCCCACGGACGCGTCAAGTGCAAACCAAAGTCCGCCCACGCCAACATCTCGTGCGTCCGCGAGGTCGCAAGCTCACGCTGTCCGCCGGCGACCAGTTCGGTCAACTCGGCGATCGCTCGTTCCATTCGACCCGCCTGGACTGCGATCCAGCCGGCGGCTCGCAGAGTCGTCGCTCGTGCGAGCGTGTCGGCGTGTTCACGCTCCCACACGCCGCGTTCCGTTTCGAATTGTGATCGCCAATCGACGATCTCACAGCCGAGGCATTTCAAATCACTCACAATCCGCCGCACCGCCGCATCACCACCGTGACAGTGGATCTCGCAAGTCTTGGAGTCAGTAACGCAGACAACCACGTCCTCGGCAACCGGTGATCCACTGCCCACTTCAACACGTCCCCAACGACCGAAACTGATTCGTTGTGGCAGTGTCTCTTCCAGCAAATAGCCACTCGCCGCTTGAAAGATGCCGGCGATCCCTTCGGACAAGGTCGCAAGATTTCCGCGCACGCGAATCGTGGCCACGGCCCCTCGGCCGGATGGTGTCCACGCAGCAGCGGTCGGCAAAGAGGAGGTCATGTACGGATGCTGGATAGTTCGAGCCGGGAATTCAAACCCGCGCCGTGACTGGCAAGATGGTCCCTGAAAACGCGATGATATGCGGGCGTCGCGAGATTCCCATTGTCAGAACGGAAAGGTGACTCATGCAAACGCGATTGATCGTGTGTGGGTTGTTGATGTGGTGCGGCTTTGTGTCGCTCGGTCATGCCGAGAATTGGCCAGGCTGGCGCGGGCCACGCGGCGACGGTTCCAGCGACGAAATCCAAGTTCCGGTGACTTGGAGCGAGACCTCGCACATCGCCTGGAAGGCCAAGATCCCTCATGGCGGACACTCGTCGCCGATCGTGTTCGGTAATCGCGTGTTCCTGGTCGGAGCCAACACTGGCGAGCAGCCAAGCCGCGTGCTGATGTGTCTCGACTTCGCGACGGGCAAGGTGCTGTGGGAGAAAGTGGTCGTCGAGACACCGCTGGAAAAAAAGCATCGACTCAACAGCTGGGCCAGCGGCACGCCAGTCACGGATGGCGAGAAAGTTTACGTCTCGTTTCTCGATCAAAAAGAGATGCTTGTCGCGGCGTATGACTTCGACGGCAAGCAGCTCTGGCAGGTGCGGCCGGGCGTATTTAAATCGGTCCATGGGTTCTGTTCGTCGCCAGTCGTGTTCAAGGACTTGCTGATCGTCAACGGCGATCATGACGGCGACTCGTACCTGACGGGGATCAAGCGAACCAGTGGCGATACCGTCTGGAAGACGCCGCGCGAGTACAAGACGCGCAGCTACTGCACGCCGATCATCCGCGACATCGACGGTCGCACGCAGATGATGCTTTCTGGCAGCAAATGCGTCGCCAGTTACGATCCGCACACCGGCAAGCAGCTCTGGATGCTGGACGGCCCGACCGAGCAATTCGTCGCGTCGCTGGTCTACAACAAGGGGCTGATTTTCATGACCGGCGGCTTCCCCGATCATCACGTCATGGCCATCGACCCGCGCGGCAGCGGCAAAATCACCAACGAGTCGCACGTCAAATGGCACTACACCAAGAAGGACAGCTACGTCCCCTCGCCGATCGCGTGCGGCGATTATTTTCTGATCGTCTCCGACGACGGCTTCGGGACCTGCTACGACGCCGAGTCGGGCAAGATTCAGTGGCAGGAACGGCTGGGGACCCACTACTCGGCCTCGCTGGTCACGGCAAATGGGCTCGTGTATTTCCTGGACGATCATGGCTTGATGAAAGTCGTCAAGCCGGGGCCAACACTGAAGATCGTCGCGGAAAACCAACTCTCCGAGGGCACGTTCGCTTCGCCGGCGATCAGCCAAGGCCGGTTGCTGATTCGCGGAACAGACTCGCTGTACTGCATTCAATAGACCACGAAGGTTTCCATGATCCGCAAGAAGAATCGTCAAAGCAGTCAGACTGCCGAGTCCGAGCCGTCGCGTTTGTCACCGTACCCACCTCCGGGAGCCTGGGCGTCGTCGTCGGCCAAGGGGCCCGATTGGGAAGTTGGCATCTTCGGCGACTTGACCGACAAACAAGCGGAGTTGTTTCAACAATTGCTGGAAGTCCCTCGCAACAGTCGTGGGACAATCTATTTCGACAGCGGCGGCGGCAGCATCTATTGTGGGCTGGCGTTGGCAACGCTTATCAAGCTGCGCGGATTGCGTGCGGTCGGAGTTGTCGCAGGAGAATGTTCTTCTGCGACGATCTTGCCGTTCGCGGCATGCGAGCGACGGCTTGTCACGCCCCACTCGACGCTGCTGTTTCATCCGATTCGCTGGCAAAGCGAAGAGGAAGTGCGGCTCGAAGAAGCGGCCGAGTGGACTCGGCATTTCAAATTGCTCGAGGCCGACATGGATGGACTGCTGATCCGCATGCTGGGGGTTGACCCTGAGAAACTGCAGACGTGGACTCGGCCGGGACGATTCGTCTCCGGTCCAGAGTTTTGCGCTGAAGGACTGGCCGAGATGATCGACCTCTTCGGCGGCGACGTCTGGACGCAAATTCGCAAAAAATCGACCGGTCATTGTGTGACCGGGACGCGAGTCACTGAGTGACTCAACTACGGTTATGCCTCGTCGTTGAGCACATCCACCATTTGGCGCAGGCGGCCAACTTTCTTGCGGTCAAAGTTCAGAGTCAGCCGCGGCAGTCCGATCGCGTCCGGTTCATCGGACTCTAAACGATGTGCGGTCGCTCGCTTGATGCGGCCGGAATCCAGTATGTCGGAGAACTCGTCGTTCAAACGAGTCAATAGGTCGTCGGACACGGAAAGATTCAGCCGCAGGATTAACTGGCCCCGGACGAATCGCATGCTGTGGTACGCGCGGAAGAAGTGCTGAATCTCCTCGATCGCGGCGTCGACGCTGTTGGTCACTTTGAAGAGGGACAAGTCTTCGGGCGAGATCAGCCCTTCAGAGAGCAATTCATCCACCAGATACCGCCGCCACTTCTGCCAGTAGTCGTTCGCCGGATCGTCAACACAAACAATCGGCATCAGTTCGTGCTTGCCGGTTTGAACGAGCGTCAGCGTCTCAAAGCATTCGTCTTGTGTTCCGAAGCCACCGGGAAATAACGCAATCGCACTGACCTCTTTGACGAACAGCAATTTGCGGGTGAAGAAGTATTTCATATTGATGAGCTTGTGATCGTTGAGAATGATTGGGTTCGCCGCTTGCTCGAACGGGAGTATGATGTTGACCCCCATCGCCATGTCGCGGCCGGCTCCAACGTGAGCACCCTCCATTATGCCACCACCCGCGCCGGTCAGGACCATCCAGCCGAGTGCCGCCATGCGGCGGCCGAAGTCAACCGATTGCTGATAGCTGGGATGATTGGACTTCGTCCGAGCCGAACCGAAGACGGTCACTTTGCGATGCTGTCGATATGGTGTGAAAATCTTGAAGGCATGCCGCAACTCTTTCAGCGCGCGGGCGAGGATCTTCACATCCCCCAAGGTCGCGTTGTCGCGCGCCAGCTTGTCAGCATCTTGCTTGATGCTGGCAATTAACGATTCCAGAGTGACGGGCGGACGTGGTTGTCGAACGAACTCGGTCGGATCCCGATCAAAGACATCGTCCGGCAATTCAACGGCCATGCGCGCCGCGAGATCCTGCGGAGCGTCGGCTCGCAATTGCTCCTCCCCCGGCGAGGGCAGGAATTCTTGAAAAGATTGTGCAGGATCAAATTCGTCGGGCGTTCTCGGTCGATCCGTCATATGAGCTCCCGTAGCGTTTCAGTTTCACGAAGAAGCGCCGGACTCGGACGATCGTTACGTGGCCAACGCGTTGAGAGCTTCTTCGCGTGAATCATAGATTGCCCAGAGCGTGTCGAGCGATGTGACTCTTAAGAGTTCGCGAGCCATTACGCTTGGACCGCACAGGACCAACTCGCCGCCACTACTCGTGACCAGTTTGTGACAACGGAGCAGCAACGCCAAAAACACCGAGCCGAAATACGCCACATTGCTCAGATCAAAAACGACCATCGGGACTTTTTGTTCTCTGAGTGGCCCCAGGATGGTTACCGCCGCAGGCTCGATCAAATCCCACCGCATGGTTTCCACGCAGGCCGCCGGGATGACCACGATACAACTTCCTTGCCATTTCAGCTCGAAGCTTTCGGCAGGGTCAATGCTGTCATCTTGAGAGTCAAACATCGCGGGCCTTTCGATCGCCAGCCAATTTGATGATGTTCAAAATATTTAACAAGCGGGGATGTTACGGCTCGCCAAAGGTCTGCTGCAAGCGGCGGTGTTGTTTGCCGGCTAATCCCTACGGCCGTCAAAGGTGACGTGGTCGAAAAACGCTGTAAGCGGTTGCCGAACTCGTGAGGCCGCGCCACGGCGCGATCTCGCAGAACAACGGCTTCACGAAGTGCAGCCGATCGCGGAAATTGAGAACTTTGATCCTCCGCTCAAATGAGCGGGAGTCAAGACTTCTCATGCTTGAGCCGCAGTTGCCCACAGGCGGCATCGATGTCGGCCCCTTTGCGCTTTCGGACCGAGGCGGGGATGCCAGCGTGTTCGAGAATCGCTACGAACTGCTGAGTGCGCGGAGCGGGTGGTTCATGGAACGGCAGGACCGAGACGCCGTTCATCGGAATCAAATTCACATGAGCGCAGCGACCTCGCAGCAGTTGAGCCAATTGCTGTGCGTGTTGCGGTTCGTCATTGACCTGGGCAAGCAGGACGTACTCGAAGGTGACTCGGCGTCCGGTGACTTCAAAGTACTCGTCCGCCGCGTCGAGGATCGCGTCCACGCCAATTCGGTCGTTGACCGGGACAAGCTTATCACGCAGCGTGTTGTTTGGAGCGTGCAGCGAGATCGCGAGGTTGTACTGCTTTCCAGAGTGAGCGAACTCACGAATCTTTGCCGGCAGGCCGACGGTCGAGACGGTGATGTGCCGAGCACCGATGCCGAGTCCGTCCGGCGAACTTGCCGCCGCGAGCACCTGCAAGACGGCCGGCATGTTTGCGAGTGGTTCACCGATTCCCATCACCACAATGTTGGTGATCCGCTCGTCGGGGCCAAGCAGCGTTTGCATCCGCAGTAGTTCTTCGAGGATTTCGCCAGCCGACAGATTCCGCTTCAGGCCGAGCATCCCGCTGGCACAAAACACGCAGCCCATCGCGCAGCCGACTTGTGTGCTGATGCAGACAGTGACTCGATCCGGCTCGCGCATCAGCACGCATTCGATGGTCTCGCCATCGGCCAGCTTCAGCAGCAGTTTCTCCGTACGATCGGACGCGACTTGGTGCGACTCGACCTCGGCCGAAAAGAGTCGGAACTCAGCGGCGAGTTGCTCACGCATCGGTTTGGGCAAGTCAGTCATCTGCTCGAACGAGGTCGCGCGGCGGACGAACAGCCACTTCTGCAATTGCCCCGCGCGAAACTTCGGCCAGCCCCGGGTGACCACCCAATCGGTAAGTTCCGACGGTGTCAGATCGAGAATGCGCGGCAGCAACGCGGCAGACGTCGAAACGTCCGCGAGTTGAGCCGGTAAGGTGCTGTCAGTGGTCATCGAAGTCGACTTTAGGTGTCCGCCCCCGCTCGCCGCAACGATCGCCGGTCAACGCTTCTCAAATCAGCTCAGGAAGTGGAGTTCCCTGATGCAGAATCGGCACGGGGCGCCCCTCGTGCATGAAGACTCGGTCGGTTTCAACGCCGAGCTGCCGATAGACCGTGGCCAGGACGTCGTTGTAGTGGATCGGCCGGGCCTGCGGGATTTGCGCGCGGGCGTTGCTGGTGCCGAGCGCTTGGCCGGTCTTCAGACCCCCACCAGTCAACATGACGGAGCAGGCATCGCTCCAGTGATCGCGGCCGACGTTGTTGTTGATCTTCGGGGTACGACCGAACTGTCCGAGTACCACGACGAGCACGTTGTCCCAAAGGCCGCGATCATGCAGGTCGGCGACCAACGCGGTGATGCTCATGTCGAGCATGGGCATCAGGCACTCCAACGCAAAGAAAACGTCGCCCGTCGGACTGCTGTGATGATCCCGCTCGGTAGTGTGCAGAGTGACGACACGAACACCCGCCTCGACCAGTCGCCAAGCCATCAGGAACGGCTTGCTGTTCCAGTCGTACATGTATTGCTTGGCAGTGTGATGCGGATACTTGCACGCTTTGTGGCGATAACGTGCCAGCGTCTCAAGCTTTTGTGAGTGAGATCAAAGGCATCACGAACTGCGGGGGAGGCGATCATCTCCAACGCCTGAGCCTGAAAGCGATCGAGTCCGCCAAATGTCTGCTGGCGATTCAGTGTTCGTTGCATGTCGTCAAACGCCGCGAGCAACGATTTACGGTTCTCGAGCACGAAATAAACGATGGACCTCGGCCGGTGAGTGTCCACTTCCGCACAGTCCTCGTTTCGCAGCAGGTCCGCCAGCATCAGATCGCCCGGCCCGAACCCTCCCACGCGGACAAACTCACGTCGGCTCAAGCTGCTGCGAACAGAAGTATCATTGGAGACGGCGAACGCGCAAAAACCTCGCAGGCGTACTTTTGCGACAACTTGATTTTCCAGTGGGCATCAATTTCATCGGCACCACGGTCATATCGGATTGGGCCAATCCTAGCCTGACTTCATTCGCCGAATGGAATCTCGAGTGAATCGAGCAATGCCTGCCGGGAAATACTCGAATCTATCAATTCACGGCAGGATCGCTCGCTTCACGTTCAGGCTCTACTGATTTTCGACGACGAGTTGTTTGCCGTCGCATCGTTGAGATACGCTGACATGGCACTTCATGGGGAAGGTTTTCGCGATGGCTTCCGATGTTGATTCAAAACTCGATGACTCGAAACCCTCGACTGGCAGCGGCCAGGTCGAGTCGTCGTACTCGCAGACCGGCGAGCGAATGTGGCTGAATCGCATCTCCACCCGTTGGACGGCAGTCAACAATCCGACGTTGTTCGTGAAACGCTACGGCCGAGCGATCCGCAAATACATCACCACGTTGATTCACGATGCCAACGACGCCGAAGAGGTTGAGCAGGAATTCATGCTGCGGATGGTCCAGAAGGGGTTTCATACGGCCGACTCGAACAAGGGGAAGTTTCGCTACTACCTGATCACGGTCGTGCGGAACGCGGCGATGCAGTGGCTTTGCCGCCGCAACCAAGTGCCAATGCCGATCGAGACGCTGGAGCACATGCCAGTCTCTGAACATTCGCAGCTCGAATGGGCCAGCGACTGGCGGAAGTGCATTTTGAAAGCGGCCTGGAAGTCGCTCGACAAGTATCAAAAGCGGTCGACCAATAATCTGTTCTGCACCGTGCTGCGAGTTTCTGCGCAGTACGAGAGTGCCGATTCGCCAACGTTGGCAAAGATGGTCTCGGAGATGACCGGCCAGACACTCACGCCGGAAGCGTACCGCAAGCAACTCAGCCGCGCGCGAAAACGATTTGCCGAACTGATTGTGCTCGAAGTGTCCCGCACACTGATCGAACCGACGCTCGATGGCATCAAGGACGAACTCAATTGCCTCGATCTGATGAAATACGTCGAGGGATATTTACCGGAGTGAGCGGCCAATGTGGCCATCATCGCTTTGCGTGATGAGTCTCCAAAATTCGACAGGCGAATGGTTCTGAAGCGCTCGATGTCAAAACTTGGAAGGCTGGTCACGTGGAGCGATGACGGCGACCTTGGTCACTCGAAGCAGGCGACGCTGGCCGTGAAACCGTGGATATAGTTCTTGCCGCCGACGGGGCCGAGTTCCCCTTGGGCGAAGAAGCCGGCCACGGGGAGTTGGCCGAGGACTTGCTGGATCGCGCGGGCGTCGTGATGCGGTTCGTCGAAAAGGCGAGTTCCGCGACCGTTGCAACTGAAGAGCAGGGCGGCACGCGTCGGCGAGGGTTGTTCGGCTCGATGCTGATCCAGCAGGTGGATGAGATCTTCGTCGGCGGTGTCGGCGTCTCGAATGTGGAACTGGACTGTCTGTCCCGGTCGAACGAGATTGCCAATCGCGATCGCTCCGATTTGCTGGTCCGCGCCGATCACGTTGGCGATCAAGAAATCCCCGCGACCAAATGACGGCTTGTACTCGCTCATCGCGATCCCGAGATGCAATCCGCGCTGCACCAGTCGTTGATCCCGCTCCGGTAACTCCGGCAAGAATTCGCGCAGGCGATCGATCGCCGGTTTTCCGCCCAACTCGAAGACGATATTGCGTTCGGACTTGGTCACCAGAAATGTTGGTCCGATCGGGCGGCATCCCTGCGACACGACCGACCGCACCTTGGGACCCCCTTGCAGCAGAATGGCGACAGCGCCGTCCGAAAAGCAATCGTCGTTGAGGAAGACGCGGTTCTCTCCTGGACCGCCGCCGCTCGCCATGCCACCGAGCAGCGGCACGCCGGGCAGTTCATCGGCGAAGCGATCGATCACGGAATCGGGGACCGATGAATACGGTTCTCCGAGAGCGAAGAGCGCTCGCGCATCGGCCGCTCGTTCGGGCAGATCGTCGGGAAAGCCGACCGCGATCAAGCCGTCGGGAGTTTCGCCAAACTCGATGTGAAACGGCATCAGCATCGCTCCGGGCATCACGCCAGCCCATAGGCTCAACGCCGGTCCTTCTTCGATTTCCTCGCCGCCGCCGACAATCGTCTCGCCCGAACAGCCGAGCAACACGTCTGCTCCGAGTTCGCGGCGAATCGTCGCCGGCAAGTCCTCGAACCCATCGGCATGAGCGTGCGAGGCAAACAGGAAGCACAGATTCGGCGACTGGCCGGTAAGCTGTTCTCGGACGTCGTGGCAGACCGCTTGAATCGCGGAATCGAGATTGGGTTCGATCGAATGGCTGGCAGCATAGGGCATGACGTGACTTTGCGATTCTCGGAGTAATGGTAATGGTTGCGAAGCAACGCTTCGTGCGGCGTTTCTATTCGCTGAGCGTCTGGCCTACAATTCCCGCAGTAAATTTAGCGCCACGTTGCATTGCTTTCTGACGGCTTCTTCTTGAACAAGGAATCCTCGCCATGAATCTGCTTCGACGTCTGATTTTGGGTATCTTCTGCTTGTGTGGTGTGTCGTCGTTGGTGTTGGCTGCAGATGCACCCAGTGGCAAGCAGCGTATTTATTTCGGTACCTACACCGGAAAGTCGAGCAAAGGGATTTACCGCAGCGAACTGGACCTTGCGACGGGCAAGTTGTTGGAACCGGTGTTGGCAGGCGAAGCAGTGAATCCGTCGTTTCTCGCAATCGCTCCAAACCAGAAGTTTTTGTACGCGGTTGGCGAAGTCAACGACGTGAACGGGAAGAAGGGAGGAGGCGTCAGCGCCTTCGCCATCGACGCAGCGACCGGTGATTTAAAGATGCTCAACCAGCAGTCGTCTGTCGGAGCCGGGCCGTGTCACATCGTTGTTGATCGCACGGGCAAGGTCGCACTGGTCGCCAATTACGGCGGCGGGAGCGCGGCAGCCCTGCCGATTTCGTCAGACGGCAAGCTCGGCGAGGTGTCGAGCTTCGTTCAGCACAAGGGTTCGAGCATTAATCCTGGCAATCAAGCGGCTCCGCACGCGCATTCGGTCAACGTCGATGGGGCCAACCGATTCGCGATGGTCGCGGACCTGGGCATCGACAAAGTCATGGTCTATCGCCTTGATCCCGACAAAGGGACGATCACCGCGAACGATCCGCCATCTGCGAGCGTCGATGCCGGCTCCGGCCCGCGTCACTTCGCGTTTCACCCAAATGGCAAGAATGCCTACGTCATCAACGAGATCAAACTGACCGTCACTGCCTTCCAGTACGACGCTGCGAAGGGTGTGCTCACGTCACAGCAGACGATCTCAACGTTGCCCGAAGGAGTCACCGACCGCAAAGGGATGTCCACCGCCGAAGTTCAAGTTCATCCCAGCGGCAAGTTCCTGTATGGCTCGAATCGGGGGCACCACAGCATCGCGATTTTTTCGATCGACGCGGCCACCGGCAAGCTGACTGCCGTCGGGCATCAAGGGCAGGGGATCAAGACGCCGCGCAACTTCGGCATTGATCCGACTGGAAACTATTTGCTTGCGTGCAATCAGGACAGCGACAGCGTGATCGTCTTTCGTATTGATCAGACGACTGGAAAACTGGAGCCGACTGGTTCGACGGTGTCGGTCGGTACTCCGGTGTGCGTGAAGTTCTTGCCGCTCGCAAAGTGAGGGCGGTGCAGTCCTGTCACAGGTCAAAGAATTCGGCGGATCGATTTTCGAGACGTTTGTTCGTGGCCCGACGACAGAACATTCAAGCGTCAGGCGCCAGCAGGGATGCTTCGATGAAATTCTGTTTGGTCACTGGGGAGCATTTGTGAGAGTGGCTCTCGGCCTTATCCGTCCGAGGCCTGTCCTGTTTGTTCGCGGCCATCGGGAAGAGTCTCCCTTCTTGGCCGGTTGCGGTGCATGCTCGGAAAGCCCTTCCGGCGGCGTCGTGGATCAGCGATTCCCGTATCGAGTGAGCCAGCCGCAGCAAGTGCCATTACGGGCTTGCTGGAAGATGACTTTCCGTTTGTTCAGCAACAGTGATCTGCGGCCATGGCAGGCAGCAGTGCGGTGGTTGACAGACCAGGCGTAGGTTGGCCAAAGTCCTGCGAATTCTCGGGGTCATTTTTCATTTTTTTCTGTGAAGGATCTCTCATGAGTAAGCCCGTCAATGTCGCCATGATCGGTTTGGGTTTCGGTGCCGAGTTCATTCCGATTTATCAGGCTCACCCGGACGCGAACGTCCTTGCCATCTGTCAGCGGAACACCGAGAAGCTCAACAAGGTCGGCAATCAGTTCGGTATTGAAAAGCGGTTTACCGACTTCGCTGAAGTGCTGAAGGACAAGAGCGTCGATTTCGTCCACATCAACAGTCCGATCCCGGATCACGCCTGGATGTCGATGGAAGCGCTGAAGGCTGGCAAGCATGTGATGTGTACTGTGCCGATGGCCACGACCATCGAAGACTGTCAGCAGATCTGTGAACTCGTCAAGAAGACCGGCCTCAAATACATGATGGCTGAGACCGTCGTTTACAGCCGCGAGTTTCTGTTCATTAAAGAGATGTACCAGAAAGGTGAGCTTGGCAAGATTCAGCACCTCGCCGCGTCGCACCCGCAAGACATGGACGGCTGGCCCGACTATTGGCAGAAGATGATCCCGATGCATTACGCGACGCACGTCGTCAGCCCGTGCCTGGGACTCGTCAACGGCCGTGCGGAATACGTCTCGTGCTTTGGTTCGGGAACCGTGCGCGACGATATCGCTCAGAAGAGTGGCAACAAGTTTGCTGTCGAGTCGTGTCACATCAAAGTGAAAGACAGCGACGTCACTGCTCACATCTGGCGGTTCCTGTACGACGTCGCTCGGCAATACCGCGAGAGCTTCGATGTCTACGGCACAAAGCGATCATTTGAATGGACGCTGGTCGAACACGAGCCGCACATCATTCACACGGCGAAGAAGCCGGAGCCTGAAATTCCGACGAAAGTCACGGTGCCGGATTACGCTCACCTGCTGCCGGAGCCGATCCGCAAATTCACGCTGCCGTCTGAAATCCACGACTCGGAGCACCTCTCGTTCATTCAAGGGGGCGGCCACGGCGGCTCGCACCCGCACCTGGTTAACGAGTTCGTCAGCGCCTTGCGCGACAACCGCGACCCGTGGCCGAACGCGACACTCAGTGCGAACTGGACCTGCGTCGGCATCTGTGCTCATCAGTCGGCACTGAAGGGTGGCGAGATCGTCAAGCTGCCGGCGTTCACGCTGGAGTAATCCAGGAATCAATCTGAACGGCTTATGCATGGGGGTGAGCCTTCGTCGTGGTGTTGAGCGGCCTTATCCCAGCAGGAGATTGTCGTGATGTTCGTGAATTGGCGTGACGAACGAACTACACGTCGGCAGTTCTTAACCGCGAGCAGTGCGGCTATCAGTGGCTTGTGGCTGACAGGACAGTCGGCTCAAGCAGAGCCCAGTTCGGACGGCGTCTCGTTCTTTGTGGTCGGTGATACGCACTATCTGGCCAGCAAAGAACAGACCTCCGAACTCGACGAGAAATCTCGCGGTGTGACCTCGCGGCTGGTGGATTGGCTGAACAAGCTGCCGGATTCCGAATTGCCGGAATCGGTTGGTGGCGGTCGAGTCATCTCACCGCGCGGCGTCGTTCATGTCGGGGACGTCATCGATACCGGTGACAAGCATGGACGCACTCAGGTTGCGATGCAGGAAACCGAATGGCGTGCCTTCACCGAAGATTTCGGACTCGACGGCCAGGATGGCCGACTGAAGCTGCCGGTCTATGAAGTTCACGGCAACCATGATGCTCCCTCCGGACAAGGATTGGCGATTGACGGCATCAAGCAACGCAATCCAAAACGACCTGGCTTGGTGAATGTGTCGGAGAACGGTCTGCACTACTCGTGGAATTGGAACGACGTGCATTTCGTCAGTCTTGGAATCGTGGTGGGGCCGGTTAAAGAAGTCGTCCGCAAACGGCGGTATGCACCGCTCGACAGCCTGCCGTTTCTGATCGACGATCTCTCCCAGCACGCCAAAGACGGCCGACCTGTCGTCGTAGTCCATCACATCGACGTGACTCGATACAGCGGACCATGCGATCCAACCGCCGAGCCAACCGGAGGCGAATGGGACTTGTGTGACGTCGCGGCCTACTACGAATTGCTCACTCGTCATAATGTGGCGGCGATTCTGTATGGCCACACTCATGCGCGAAACGTTTTCCGTTGGAATGGCACCAAGGACACGAAGGGAGCCACCGGCATCCCTACGTTCAACAATGACAATTCGAGCCACTTCCAATCTGCAACTCAGGCATTTCTGTACTTCGAAATTACGCCGCGTGAGCTAGTGGCCCGCGAGTTCGCAACGCAGGATGCATGGACCACGGGCGCTTGGACTCACGCTTGGCGGTTTCCGCTTTCGGCCAGTTAAGAGGTATTCTGATGAAGAGTTTCTCCTTCGCCTGGTTCGTGGCATCGGGAATCATTGCGAGTTTTCTGCCGAACGGCATGCCCGCCGCTGAGCCGCTCATCCGGGTCGTCGTGTGGGATGAGCAGCAGCCGGCGCAGAAGCAGGCTTATGACAACTTCCTCGGCAACGCGATTGCCGATCATCTTGGCAAGCAGCCGGGGTTGCGCGTCATCTCGGCTAACATCGACCAGCCGGAGAAAGGATTGCCGACCCGCCTGCTCGACAACACCGATGTGCTGATCTGGTGGGGACACGCGCGGCACAACGAAATCACGCCGGAGAGCACGAAGGATATCGTCGCGCGAGTCAAACGCGGACAGTTGGTGTTCATCGGATTGCACTCGGCGCATTGGTCAGTGCCGTTCATGGAATTGATGAATGAGCGGACTCGCGAGGACGCTCGGCGGCGATATCCCGATCCGCCCAACGGTCCGCCGGTGATGTTTGAATTCGTCGCTCCGGAAGGGCGTTTCGTCCCGACGGCAGACTCGATACGTACGCCTGCGTACTACGCGATGAAGCGCGGGGCACAGCTCACTGTGCGAGTCGATCTGCCCAACTGCGTCTTTCCGTCGTACCGCAACGACGGCAAGCCGAGCACCGTTAAAGTCCTGAAACCCGATCACCCGATCGCGAAGGGCTTGCCCGCGTCGTTTGAATTACCACAAACCGAGATGTACGCCGATCCGTTTCACGTTCCTGACGCCGACGAAGTGTTGTTCGCCGAGTCCTGGGCCGCTGGCGAATCCTTCCGTAGCGGCCTGATCTGGAAACTCGGCGAGGGCTACGTCTTCTATTTCCGTCCCGGCCACGAAACGTATCCGATCTTCAAACAAGAACGGCCGCTGAAGATCGTCGCCAACGCCGTGAACTGGCTGGGGACGCAGTCGGTCAAGAAGCAATAACCTTTGGAGTGCGGTGTGTCAGCACCGCTTGCTCTGGATCGTCGCGAACAAATCCTAAGTGGTGCTGACACCCCGCACTCCAAGAAAGGAATCCAAAACCATGCGTCCAAATTTGGATTGCCGTTGGGTGTCGCTGTTCGTCCGCAGCGTCTTCGTCGTTTCGTTCATCGGCTGCAGCCTGGCGTCTGCGCAGGACGCCAAGCCTCCCGCCGGACTCCGCGTATTTTACACCGGTCACAGCTTTCACATGTTTGTCCCGCCGCAGGTCGAGCAACTCGTCAAAGCGGCAAACATCCAGGGGCACAAGCTGGCTGGAACTCAGGGCATCGGCGGCTCGCGAGTTATTCAGCACTGGGATTTGGCCGACGACAAGAACACAGCCAAACCCGCGCTGATCAACGGCGAGGTCGATGTCTTCACAATGGCCGCTCACCTGGCGATTCCCGATCAAGGGATCACCAACTTCACGGAGCTTGGTCTGAAGCACAATCCGAACCTGAAGTTGCTCGTACAAGAGTCGTGGTACCCGTTCGATGTCCCGAAGGGGGAACCTGGATTCATCAGCAACAACACTCAGCGGGACGATGCCAAGATCGCCGACCTGCAAGCGGCTGTCGATGACTGGCGCAAGAAACTGGAAGCTCAAGTTGATGACCTCAACAAGACTCACGGCAAGCAGGCGGTCTTCATTGTTCCAGTCGGCGATGCTGTCGTGAAACTGCGAGCGCTGGTCGTGGAGGGAAAATTTCCAGGAGTGACCAAGCAATCCAAACTCTTCACCGATCCCATCGGCCACTGTCACGCTCATGTACAAACGCTGGCGACGTACTGCAATTACTCGGCGATCTATCGAGTCTCTCCGGTCGGCTTGAAAGTGGCTCGACCTGGCCTCGATGACGAGCAGCATGCGATCCTGCAAAAGCTCGCGTGGGATACGGTTTCGACCTACCGCTACGCCGGCATCGGGCCTCTTCCGTAATTCCAAGAAGACCGAAAACAGATCCGCTCGATTGGAAAGATTAAGTCATGAAGTCATGGTTTCGAACAACCTTTGCTGTGATTGGTTTGGCCCTGTGTTGCACCGATGGGCATGCGGCCGAGAAGCTCAAGCTGCTGTATCTCGGTGACAACGGGCATCATCAGCCGCGGGCGCGGTTTGGGCAGTTGCAGCCGGTGCTGAAAGTTCGTGGGATTGAGTTGGAGTACACCGACGTCGTTGGCGATCTCAATGCCGAGAGGTTGGCGAAGTTCGATGGACTGGTGTTGTTTGCTAACATCGACAAGATCGAGGACGAACAGGCCAAGGCACTGCTGGACTACGTCGCCAGCGGTAAGGGGTTTGTGCCGCTGCACTGCGCGAGTTACTGCTTCCGCAACAACGACGATGTCGTGGCGCTGATGGGCGGGCAGTTTCAGCGGCATGGAACCGGGACGTTCCGTGTCACTCCGACAGAGGCTGCGAAGTCGCATCCGTTGATGAAAGGTTACAAAGGCTTTGAGAGTTGGGATGAAACCTACGTCCACACGAAGCACAACGAGAAGAATCGCGTCGTGCTGGAGACTCACGCGGAAGGTGAGGGGCAAGAGCCGTGGACTTGGGTGCGGACTCATGGCAAGGGGAGAGTCTTTTACACCGCGTGGGGACATGACGAGCGGACGTGGGGCAATCCGGGTTTTCAAAACCTCATCGAGCGCGGCATTCGTTGGTCATGTGGCGATGATGTCAGCCAAGTGCCGAGCTTCGCCGATCGGCCGGAGATGACGCCTCCGCGAAAAGATGTGAAGCCGTTTGAGTACGTCGATTCGGTAATTCCGTTTTACCCTCCTGCCAAGCAGTGGGGGACAATTGCTGAACCGGTGAAGAAACTGCAAAAGCCTCTCTCAGCCGCAGAGTCGATCAAGCACTTCATCACTCCTGTTGGATTCGCAGTGGAACTGTTCGCGGCGGAGCCGGAGATCGGCAAACCGCTGGCCATGAACTGGGACGAGCGCGGTCGGTTGTGGCTTTGCGAAACGCTCGACTATCCGAACGAACTGCAAGAGCCGACGAAAGGCCGCGACCGCATCCGCATCTGCGTGGACACCAACGGCGACGGCGCAGCGGACAAGTTCACGATCTTCGCCGAAGGACTGAGCATTCCGACCGCAATCGCGTTCTATCGCGGCGGAGCGATCGTGCAGGACGGCACGCAGACCGTCTATCTCAAAGACACGGACGGCGACGACAAGGCCGACATCCGCAAAGTGATCATCACTGGCTGGGCACTCGGCGACACGCACGGCGGTGTGAGCAATTTTCAATACGGCCTCGACAACTGGTACTACGCGATGCAGGGCTACAACAACTCGAAGCCGGTGTTCGACGACGGCAAGAAGACCGGCGAGTCGTTTCGACAAGGATTCTTCCGGTTTCGTTTAGAAGGCGAGAACGATCAGGCAGCCGTGAAGGATGTTGAGTTTCTCCGCTCGACCAACAACAACACTTGGGGCTTGGGTCTCAGTGAAGAGGGTTTGATCTTTGGCTCGACGGCGAACGGCAACCCCAGCGAGTTTATGCCGATCCCGAATCGCTACTACGAAAAGGTGCGCGGTTGGTCGAGCAGCGTGCTCAACGGCATCGCGGATCGGAACAAGATTGACCCATTCAGTGACAAGGTGCGGCAAGTCGATTGGCACGGCGGCTTCACGGCGGCGGCCGGGCATGCGGTCTACACGGCTCGAAGCTGGCCGAAGGAGTACTGGAATCGGACCGCGTTTGTTTGCGAGCCGACTGGCAAGTTGGTCTCGACGTTCGTGCTGCGGCCGGATGGTGCTGGCTTCCGATCGAACAATCCTTGGAACATTCTGGCGAGCGATGACGAGTGGTCCGCTCCGATCATGGCCGAGGTCGGTCCCGATGGTCAGCTTTGGGTGATCGACTGGTACAATATCATCGTGCAGCACAACCCGACTCCCGCTGGTTACAAGACGGGTAAAGGGAACGCCTACGAGATCGACCTTCGCGACAAGAAACACGGCCGCATCTATCGCGTCGTGTGGAAAGGCGAAGACGATCAGCCGATCATTCCGCCGAATCCCGATCTCTCGACAGTGGAAGGGCAACTCGACGCGCTGAGGACTGGCAACATGCTCTGGAGAAAGCATGCTCAGCGGCTGATGGTCGAAAATTACGCCGACGTGCTCCAGCAGTTGATCGTCACGATTCAAGATCACGCGAAAGATGAGATCGGTCAGAACGCCGAAGTGGTTCATGCGTTGTGGACGTTGCACGGTCGCGGCGCGTTGAACGGATCAAATCCGGACGCGAACAAGGCTTTGGTGATTGCGCTCGATCATCCCTCGCCCGGCGTCCGTCGTAATGTGCTGGCGGTGCTGCCTCGGAACGAGCAATTCAGCAAGGCCATTGTGAAGTCGGGGGCCTTGAGGGTTCGCGACGCTCAGGTACGTCTGGCGGCTTTGTTGGCTTTGACCGAGATGCCCCCGTCTGTCGACGCAGCCGACGCGATTCGCATCGCGTTCGCATCGAACGCCGTCGAGGATCGTTGGCTAAGCGATGCGTTGATCGCGGCGGCGGCTCGGCACGACGCACCATTTTTGCAGCTTGTCGCGAAGAACAGCGGAGCGAAACTCGCAAGTCCGCCGGGCAACGCTCTGGCGATCGTTAGCGAGCATTACGCTCGTTCCGCCCCGTCTGATACGGTCGGATCAATCATCGAACTGTTGGCCTCGGCCGAACCAAAACAGACGGCTGCGCCGGCGACGGAAGCGATCCTCAGCGGAATGTCCAAAGGTTGGCCGAAAGACAAACCCGCGACACTGTCGGCGGCATCCGAGCAAGCACTCGTGAAACTCGTCTCGACCGCGCCACCGAATGCTCGCGGAGCACTTGTTACGCTGGCTGGCCGCTGGGGTACCAAGGCGCTGGATGCTCACATTGGCGAAATCACGAAAGGCTTCCGCGAAGTGGTCGCCGATGACCAAGCCAATGACGCTGATCGCATCAATGCCGCCAAACAACTCGTTAGTTTTCTCCAATCGGATGCCGAGACCTCAGCTTGGCTCGCTAAACTCATCACCCCGCGCACGTCGGCCGAATTGGCAACCGGACTTGTCGAAGCGATTGGACTGAGTGAGTCGCCGGCCGCTGGTGAGACGCTCATTGCCAGTTGGCCAACCCTCACTCCGACCGTACGGCAGACGGCGATGCGAGGATTGTTGGCTCGTGGTGATTGGACGAAGTCGCTGATCGGAGCCTTCGAGGCGGGAGTGATTGAACTGTCGGATTTGTCGCTTGAACAGAAGCAGGCTCTTGCCAGTCATCCCGACAAGGGGCTCGCCGCTCGCATGAAGCCACTGCTGGTCAAAGGTGGCGGCCTGCCGAACCCCGATCGTCAGAAGGTCATCGACGAACTCATGCCGACGATCGAGAAGACGGGCGATGTCGCGAATGGCAAAGCGGTCTTCAAGAAGACCTGCGCGAAGTGCCACACACACTCCGGCGAGGGGACCAAGATCGGCCCCGACCTGACCGGCATGGCGGTCCATCCGAAGCATGAACTCATCATCCACATCCTCGACCCCAGCCGCAGCGTGGAAGGGAACTTCCGCATCTACACCGTTCAGACCGACGACGGCAAAGTCTTCAGCGGCCTGCTGGCCTCCGAATCGAAGACGGCGATTGAGCTGATTGACGTCGAGGCCAAGAAGCACACGATCCAGCGCGAGAACATCGAAGAGCTGATCTCATCCAAGAAGTCGCTGATGCCCGAAGGAGTCGAGAAACTGCACACGCCGACGGATCTCCGCGACTTGCTGGAGTTCTTGACGGCTCGCGGCAAATTCCTGCCGATCCCGCTCGACAAAGTCGCGACGATCGTGAGCACGAAAGGCATGTTCAACAGCGAAAAGGCTGGCATCGAACGGCTGATCTTCGAGGATTGGAAGCCAAAGATGTTCGAGGGGGTGCCGTTCGTCTTGGTCGATCCGCAGGGGGACAAGACGCCGAACGTCATTATGCTCAACGGCTCCAATGGCAACATTCCGCCGAAGATGCCCAAGTCCGTAACGCTCCCATGTAATTCGGCCGCGAAGGCAATTCACTTCCTCAGTGGAGTCAGCGGCTGGGGCTGGCCTGCGAGCGAGAAGGGAACGACGTGTCTGATCGTCCGCCTGAAATATGCAGACGGCAAGACCGAGGACCACCCGCTGCTCAACGGCGAACACTTCGCCGACTACATCCGCCGAGTCGATGTCCCGCAATCAAAATTCGCATTTGCTTTGCGGGGCCAACAGGCCCGCTACTTTGCCGTCATCCCGAAGCGCCAAGACAAGATCGAGACCCTTGAACTGGTCAAAGGCCCAGCCCGCGACGTGACGTCCCCCGTTATCATGGCTGTAACCGTGGAGGGACCGTGATCGATCACGCGGCTTCGTCGCTGATGACGTTGCTGTTGAAGCGGACCTCGAAGAGGGTCGTCACGCCGTTGCCGCGCGAGCTGTAACCTTTGCGGATGTGAACACGCCACAGGAGTTCGCCGGTGAGTATGTCGAGGTCGTTTTCGCAGGTGGGGACGTAATAGTCTCGCGATTCGCCCGGTCGCAGCGGTTTGTCGAGCGGCAAGTTGGCCAAGTCCCATCCGCTGCCGATGATGTGGTCAAAGGCGATGACTCGTTTGGCGTCTTGATTGGCTTTTTGCTCGGCGCGCATGACGAATTGATTACTGCGATAGCTGAATCGGTCTTTGCCCGCGCGTGTGAACAGCAATTGGTCGTCAAGCGGAGCGATCTCCTGGTCTTTCGAAACGTTTTTGAATCGCAGCCAAAGCTTCAGCACCGGTGCCGATGGCAGACGTGACTTGCTGGCATCGGCGAAATGCCGAAACTGAATTTCGCCGCGAGTCACTTTCAATACGGTGACTTCGATGTTGCCGAACCGCCGCCTGTCGCCGACTTTCAAATCGTGCCCGGCCGGCATGTCTACGGTTTCTTTGTAGACGGAAACGCTGGCCGTTTTCTTCTTCAGTGGCACGATGTCAGGCAGGCTTTCCAATCCGTAATCGTTTCTGTTTGCCGTGCCGTGGTACAAGAGGTAAAGGAACCCGATTGTGATTGCACTGCTGTAACTGAGCAGCAGCAGAAACGAGGATTTTGAGACCGTCATATGTTCCGCGCCAGCCGGTTTTCTGACGGGCGGGGCCGCCAGCATGTCGCTGTCAGTCTCGATTGCCGGCGGATGAACGTCGTGCGGCAATGAATCCACTTCGTGTGGCATCTCCACATGCGCGGCGATGTGAGTCACGGCTTCTGTGACCGGAGGTTCTTCGGTCGGGACGGTTTCTTCTGGCGGCGGCGATGACTCCTGGGCACCAAACAAGCCAGACAAGCCGGTGGGTTCCATTGCGGTCGGCGTCACCGTTTCCGGTTCGTAAACCGATTCGGCCACGGACGAAGGTTCAGTGATGTTCGAAATCGGCGCGTCCGATTCGGTCAGCAAATTGGATGGCACTGCAGACTCTGTCAGTGGTTCCGGTGCGATGGCTTCGGACGACGACATCAGTGCCGAGAGGGAGAAGGCATCATCGCCGGTCGCCGGCTGAGGAGTCACTTCGCAGACATTTTCAGTCGCCGTTTCGCTGATCACGATCGGCGACCTGACGGAGATCTCGACCGACGGTGGTGGTTCAGACTCTTCGACCGTGAACGCACTCAACTCTTCAGTGGGTGGCGCCGGTTCGGAAACACCGTCGTCAGTCATTGAGACAGGGGAGGGGGGCTCGACGGCCACAGGCTCAGGTTCTGACGATGTCACTGGCTCCGGTGTCGGCTGAGTCACTTGCGGGGAAGCAGGCATTGGCGCGGTCGGTGTCGACTCCGCTGGGGCCGCTGGAATTTGCAGATGTGCTCCGCAATGTGGGCACGCGACGACGACACCGAAGTGTTCCACCAGCAGATTGCCATGGCATTGGCCGCAGATCATCTCGAAAGCCATACGAACCTCAGCCCAATCGAGGCCACGCTCGCCAGAACTTGGATTTCACCGACTTACCCACGTCCTGGCAAACGTGGCTACGGTTTCAAATTTGCCTGTGCGGGAACCCCCGCGAGGGTCCACCAATCTAGCCGGGTTGCTTGGCCGAAGCGACTCAGCCAGCCCGTTCTATTGTGTCGGCGGATCGCCAACACCGGCACGTCGCAGCGAGCGGCGACTTCCGTGGCGTTTGACTCGCTCGACAAGTCTCCCGAATCGTGAGTCGGTTCATTGAAAAGGATTCCCGCCAGTGGCAAGCCTCGCTGCCGAGCCGCCTCGACGGTCAACAACGTGTGGTTGATCGTGCCGAGTCCCAGGCGAGCCACAATCAATAGCGGAAAACCGAACTGAGCGGCCAAGTCGGCCATAGTCTGGTGATCGGTCAGCGGACAGAGCAGTCCGCCGGCTCCCTCGACGACGATGATGTCGCACTCGGATCGCCAGGCGTTGAGGCCGTGCCGAATTGCATCGACGTCAATCGTTTGCCCTTCTTGTCGAGCCGCAATCGGTGGAGCCAGTGGCGCGAGAAATCGCAGTGGGCAGAGTTGATCGTCGGAGATATTTTGGCCAATCGCGTCACGCAATCGATTGAGATCGTCCCAACTGGGCCGGCCGTTTGTGTCGATGTCCGCACCGCTGCAAGCGGGCTTGAAGGCACCGACTCGGTGCTGTCCGGTCATTCGAAGTTCGCGCACGATCTCGCAGGCGATGTGGGTCTTGCCGACGCCGGTGTCAGTTCCCGTGATGAACAGCCCGCGCATGGTTGGTCACTTCTCGTCGTCGTACTGACCGCCCATTTGGTACAGCGGCAGGAAGCGATAGTAGACCTCCAGGCAGAGCGTGCTGAGGGCGGTCGAGAAGATGCGGCCTCCGTACTCTCCCCAAGGAGCTTTCGGATCCCAGCTTCCGGCCATGTGGCCGCGCGTCCGTTGTTCGGCGATCAGCGTTTCACGCAGAGCCTCGTTCCACTTTCGCCACGGATCGCCGCCGTACTGGTACATTGCCAGCGTCCCGTAGTACCAGAAGTAAATGTTGTGCGTCGACCCGCGCGGCAGTCGTTGCATGATGAAGTTGACCCCTTCCGTGCTGGTCGGGTTCGTGCGTGAAATGCCGAGCATCTGTTTGCAGAACAACGCTTCGGCCGTCATCGAGTCGGTTGGTGGCGTCGGTTGCCCGCCGATCAAGCGATAGCCGGCCAAGCCCTTGTTCGTCCCTTGGCTGCGATCCTTCAGGAACTGGACCATCATGGCCTTTGTGCTGTCAGGAATCGTCAGGCCGGCGATCTCGGCACTCTTCAGTGCCATCAGTTGCCATCCGAAGATGCTCATGTCGCTGGACTGTCCCTTCACGTACCGCCAGCCGCCGTCCGGATTCTGATTCTCAACGATGTAGTTGACGGCACGCATCAGCGGTTCGCGCAGCCGTCGATCGGACGAGAGGTCGCTCTGCATGCCGTATGCCTCGGCGAGGGCATATGTCGTCATCGCGTGGCAGTACATCTGCTCGAAGTGCGTTGCCTTACCGCCGAGATACCCGTCGGCTCGTTGCTGGCGAATCAGCCAACCGAGTGTGCGGTCGATCTGATCGGCGTACTGGCCTTCCTCGTGCGTGTAGCCCGCACCGAGAAACGCCAACAGCGACAGAGCGGTCACGCCGGTGTCCGCGTGCTTGCCGGCGTTCAAGCGATCGACCCCTTCTTCGTCGGTCTTCACGAGTCCCGCGTGGCCGGTGCAGCGTTCACCGTCGGGGCATTGGGCGTCAAAGCCATCCGCGTCCCAGAAGCCTTCCGGGTCTTGATGCGCGGCGAGCCAGCGAAGGCTCATCTCGACCGCCTTTTCGGAGGCATCGGTTCCGCCGTAGCGCCGAGCGGTCTCGCGACGCTTGCCGAGGTTGCGACCTTCGTAGATCGGAGGCACGCTCGTCCGCTTGCCGATCGTCGATGCCTCAAAATTCGGCTGCACGAGACGCGGCACGAGTCCCTCGTTGGGCAACTCCGTTCGCACGCCGTCGCGCACCGCGACCGAATCACCGGGAATCGCGTTTGGGTCTTGAGCTTTGCGTTCCGGATGAAATGACTCCGCACCGCCGTTCGCCTGGCCACGCACGTTGCGACTCTTCGATCGCGAAAAGGGCGAGAAACCCGGCGAGCCGGTCACGGTCCCGCCGCCTGTGCCAGTGCCGGTGGATTTACCTGCCGTTGAGTCGTCTCCGTCACGCGGAACGTTTGAGGGTGCTGGTCCCGTTCGTTTCGTACCAGTGCCGGCGGTGGATGGATCGCCAGGAGATGGCGACACGTTCGTCGTCGGACTAGGCAGCGCGACGTCGGGCAGAGTCAACGGGCCATCGGATTCCAAACGTCGCGCGGGTGCTTCCGAGCCGCTGCCTGTCGACTGTCGAGCAACTGTCGCGTTCGGTGTGTTCGAACCGCCTCCGCTTCCGCTGCGCTTTGTCGCAGCGAACGACGGCATCCGACTATCGGGTCGAGCTTCCGCCGTCGGATCGTTGATTCGCAACGGAGCTGCGGCTTCAACGCGCACCGGACCTTTCTCGCCGGACAGTTTCAGTTCCGGTTTCATTTCCGGCTGATCAGGCAGGGCCGGGCGATCTGCGACATCCTTCGGAATGTCGGGAGCCGTCAATGGTCCAGGTCGTCGTTCGGGTCCTTCCGAGAGTTTTAATTCCGTTGGAGAGCGCGTCGTGCGGATCAGTTCCTGCCCCGAAGCGTCAGGAAGCTTCTCCCAGACTCGGGTGTTCCCCTTTGCGGTCGTTGGAAGATTGACCGGCTCATCGGCACCCGCGGGATCGAACTGCGGTTGAATCTTGACGAACCGTTCGCGTGGCAAGGTTTCACGGTCATCAGCCTTCGCCGGCGAAAGCGACTCCGGCGGATTCACTGCGACCAAACCGAACATGCACGACAGATGTATCAGCAGCGAGAAGACGAGCGACTTCCAACCGAGCGATTTATCGCCCCATTTCGTCACGAGCATCGTGATGAGATGCAGCATCGCGAGAGCCAGTACGGTGGCGAGCGAACTCCAGAGCACCGTCTCGACAATCTCGACCGGTTGACCAAGCATCGACGCCAACCGCTCGACGAACTCCGCCACGGCCAATATCGAGATTGAGACACTCATCGCATCACCTCGTGAGACGGATCAACAACCGTCCCGCTGCTGCCAGCCATTCGGCTTGGCGGCGAATGGTCACTTCTGTCGTGCGGCGAGTCAATCCGCATCTGGCGCTTCGGGTTCGCGTGGTTGCCCACTACCCTTTGTCGGCATCCCAGCCTTTCAATCTTGCGGAGCCTTCCATGCGGCATGACGGACGACAGCACGACGAACTTCGACCGATCACGGTTCAACGGCATTTCACGGGGGCCGTCCCCGGCAGCGTGCTGATAAAAGCTGGCCGGACGACCGTCCTCTGCACAGCCAGTATCGATACCGATCTCCCTCCCTGGATGAAGCGGGAAGCGAATCCAAACGGTTGGGTCACTGCCGAATACAACATGCTCCCGGCCAGCACCGCGCCGCGCAAGCAACGGGAACGTTCGAAGATCGACGGCCGGACGAACGAGATTCAACGGCTTATCGGCCGTAGCTTGCGAGCAGTCGTCGATCTCGCCGCGCTTGGTCCGCGCATGGTCACGGTCGATTGCGATGTGCTCGAAGCGGACGGTGGCACGCGCACGCTGAGCATCACTGGCGGCTTTATCGCGCTGGTCGATTCGCTGGCGGCGATCAAAGACTTGCTGCCGACGGATCGGCCGGTCCTCAAGAGCAGCATCGCAGCAATCAGCATTGGCATCGTTGCGGGGCAAGTGGTCGCGGACCTCGACTACATCGAAGACAAAGACGCCGAGGTCGACATGAACGTCGTGATGACCGGCCAAGGTGAATTCGTCGAAATCCAAGGGACCGCTGAAGGGACGCCGTTCAATCGCCCACTGCTCGATGCTCAGCTCGCTCTCGCCGAAAAGAGCATCGCCTGGCTGACTCAGGTTCAACGCAAGGCACTCGACGAGCTGTGGCCGTTCCGTTTTTAGTGCGTCGAGGCTGTAGCAGATCCAGCACGACGCAGCAGCGAGTGGTTGGAGCTCACTGCGAGCGTACCGCCCGCCGCCGCGTCGTGATTGTTTTGAAACCGCCTCGACAACTTCACAGCGTCCCCGAACTCTTCATAACCGGCAGCAGCAGGCCAATGACGACGAACAGGATCATTGCGGCCATTAGGATCAGCATGAGCGGTTCGAGCAGTCGGACGGCGAGATCCAGCAGACGATGCGTGCGGCGCTCCATTGTGTCGGCAACGCTAATGAGGACGTGTTCGAGGTTGTTGGCTTCCTCGCCGACGGAAATCATCTCGATCACTTCGGCAGGAAACTGTTTGCTGTGCCCCAGTGGAGCCGCAAGGGACTTACCAGTGGAAACGCTATCGGCGGCAGTTGCAATCGCATCCGAGAGCACACGATTACCCGTCGCATCTTTGGAGATTCGCAGCGATTGCAGAATCGGCACTCCGTTTTTTAGCAACGTTCCGAGAATGCGGCAGAACCGCGCCACGGCCAGGCTGCGAACGACCGGCCCCAAAGCCGGTAGCGAGATCGCGATCCGATGCCACTGCCGTAATCCCTCCTCCGTCTTTAAGCGTTGACGAATGAGGACTATCGCCGCAACGATCGCGAAGATCGTGATGAACCAATAGGTGCCGGCGTACTTGCTCATCGACATCAGCGCTGTTGTTGCCCACGGGAGTTCATCTCGTTCGGCCATGTTCTTGAAGACACCCTCGAACTTTGGCACGAACCAGACGAGCATCGCCCAGACAACGCCGACGCCAGCCGTCAGCAGAAACGCCGGGTAGGCCATTGCGCCGAAGACTCGACCCTTGAGTTCCTGCTGGTGCTCGGTGAAGTCGGCGATCTGTTTGAGCACGTCTTCCAGAAATGAGCCTTCTTCACCGGCGCGGACCATGCTGACAGCCAACTCGGAGAAGATGTCTTCGTGCAGCCGCATCGACTCGGCGAGTCGCGTGCCGTCGGCAACCTTGTCGTGCAGATCACGCAGGACGGTCTTCAAGCCGGCATGGGACGTCTGCCGTTCGAGCAACTCCATCGATCGCAGCAACGGTACGCCGGCTTTCAGCAAGTCCGCGAGTTGCGAAAAGAACGTCGCCAACTGTCCCGCTCGCGGGCGGCGAACCCAGGCCAGCGCGGGGCTTTTATCCGCTTCGGTCGTTTGAATCTTGACGGGGAAAAGTTGCTTCGCCGACAACTGCGAAACGACGTCCAACTCGCTGTTGGCGGTCAGTAGATCGGTAAACTCACGGCCGGAAAGATCGCGAGCGATGTAGCGGAATTCAGGCATGGCGGCAGATGTTACGGACGTCCTCGTTCCCTCGCGAGGCTTTTGTCACAGATTGCCTCGCGTAAATGGCAACGGGCGCCGATTGAAACAGTCGTTCGTTCCGTCGCGAAACCGCCGCACTATTTCTTGGATTTCGGCCCCACGAGCTCAATGAAATTGCCATCCGGGTCACGGTAAAGCCCCAGAAATCGGCCGTCGGGAATCTCTTGCAAGCCTTTGCTCAATGGCATCGAGCCGTAGGCGATCATCCGCATGTTCGCGACGGTGATGTCCTTCACGGCGATTGTCGTGTATCGCATCCCCAGCGTCGAATGGATGAAGTCCTGATTGGCCTTTTTGCCCGGAGCCTTCTGGAATTCCATCAGTTTCACTTTGGTCGCGTTGTCTCCCTTGCCCAACACCAGCACATGGACTTTAAACGGCTGGTTGTCGGTCAGCCCAACGGCTTGAGCCAAACCGGCATCCACATCGAAGCTGCTCAGATCCGTCATGCCGACCGCCTGCGTGTAGAAATCGACTGACCGTTCGACATCCGAGCAGACGATGCCGAAGTCAACCGTCGTGCTCGTGAAGTCGCCCGGTTTAGAGACGGGCTTTTGCTTTTCTTTCGCGCCAGTCAACGCGAACAAGCCTACTCCCAGCACGACGCCGAGCGTGACAGTCTTGAAGGACGGTTGGAGTTTCATGTTGGGACTCCTAAAGAGGGATGTCAGAGTGAATGCGACAGTTGAAACCAAGTTAAGCCAAAACGCCTTGGACCACTTTGCCATGCACGTCGGTCAGGCGGTAGTCCCGGCCTTGGAAGCGAAAGGTCAGACGTTCGTGATTGAAGCCGAGCAAATGCAACAGCGTGGCTTGCAAGTCGTGGACATGGACTTTGTCCTTGGCGACAGAGAAGCCGAGGTCGTCGGACTCCCCGTACATCGTACCACCTTTGATGCCCGCGCCGCCAAGCCACATGCTGTAGCAGTCGGGATAATGATCACGACCGAGGTTGGTACTACCCGCCGTGCGGCCCTCACGGAATGGGGTTCGACCGAACTCGCCACCCCAGACGATCAGCGTGTCTTCGAGCAGTCCGCGCTGCTTGAGGTCTTTCATCAGCGCGGCGATCGGCTTGTCCATTGTCGCGCACTTTCGCGTGAGTCCATCGCGGATGTCCTCGCCGGGACCGGTGCCGTGGAAGTCCCAACCCCAGTCGAAGAGCTGCACATAACGCACTCCCGCCTCGACCAGTCGCCGCGCGAGCAAGCAGTTGTTCGCGAGGCTCGACACCCCAGGCTTCGCGCCGTAATCGTCGAGCACCGCTGACGGTTCCTTTCCGATGTCCATGACTTCCGGGACCGACATCTGCATCCGAAACGCGAGTTCGTACTGTGCAATGCGCGTTGCCGTTTCAGGATGTCCCAGCTCCTTTGCCTGCTGTTCGTTGAGATCGCGCAGGGCATCGAGACTCAGCCGACGCATCTCGCGATCCATCCCTTCCGGGTCCGAGGCATACAGCACCGGATCGCCTTGCGAGCGGCATTGAACTCCCTGATAGACCGACGGCAGGAAGCCGGTTCCGAAGGAATTCTTGCCGCCATTTGGCTGCACACCGCTGCTGATCAGCACCACAAACCCCGGCAGATTCTCGTTTTCGGTGCCAAGTCCGTACGTCACCCACGATCCCAATGACGGCCGGCCCGATCGCGGCGAGCCGGTGTAAAGCAACAGTTCAGCCGGGGCGTGATTGAATTGGTCCGTGTTCATCGAGCGGATCACGCACATCTCGTCGGCATGACTGTGCAGATGCGGAATCGCGTCCGACATCCAGACACCGCCCTTGCCATGCTGCGAAAAAACTCGCTTCGTTCCCAGCAACTTGGGCACGCCGGAAGTGAATGCGAAACGCTTGCCCTTGAGGTAAGCATCTGGGCAATTCTCGCCGTCGTGCTTGACCAGTTCCGGTTTGTAATCGAACAAGTCCAGATGCGGAGGCGAGCCGGTCATGTGCAGATAAATCACTCGTTTGGCTTTGCCGTCGAAGTGCGTCTTCTTCGGAGCCAGCGGGTCAACCACGTTACCAACCGGAGCCGCCGGTGCGTCCTTGGCCAACATCGATGCCAACGCGACTCCCCCCAGTCCGGCAGCGGTCTGCTGGAAGAAATGTCGTCGGGTTGTAGTTTGAAGCAGTTCGAGTCGAGGATTCATCTCGTCACCTTTGTGGTTTAGTCTGACGCACAGTTAGCGTCGCATGAACATCTCATCCAAATTCAGCAGCACGTTGCCGACAACGGTCCATGCCGCGAGTTCGACCGGGTCCGCCCCTTCGGGCAGCGGACCAAGCGGATTCGTGGCAAGCTTGCGGGCCTTCTCAACGTCTTTCGTGAAACGCTCGCGAGCGCTGTGGAAGAGTTTCGTCAGGTCCGCCAGTTCTGGCTCCGTCGGTTGGCGGGACACGCATTGCAGGAAGCCAGCTCGGAGGTGGTCGGCAGGCGTCGTGCCACTCTTGGTCATCGTGCGAGCCAACGCTTGCGCCGCTTCGATGTAGACCGGGTCGTTGAGCGTCACGAGTGCTTGCAGCGGCGTATTCGTGCGAGCGCGGCGAATCGTGCAGACCTCGCGGTTGGGAGCATCGAACGCCGACATGGATGGGTACGGATTTGAGCGTCGCCAAGTCGTGTAAATTCCGCGACGGAACTTGTCTTCGCCGGGGCTCGCTTGCCAGTCGATCCCACTGCCGAATGCGGCACTCACGCCCAGATTGGGCTGAAACGGTTTCACCGGCGGGCCGAACATCTTCGGGCTGAGCAACCCGCTGATCGCCAACGCCTGATCACGAATCATTTCGGCTGACAATCGGAAACGCGGGCCGCGAGCCAGCAGATAGTTCTCGGGATCGCGGTCCAACAACTCTGGCGTGACCTTCGAGGATTGACGGTACGTCGCCGAGGTCACGATCAGCTTCAATAATGCTTTCGTGTCCCACTTCAGCCGCACGATCTCAATTGCCAGCCAATCGAGCAGTTCCGGATGCGTCGGCAGTTCCCCTTGGGAACCGAATTCTTCGCTGGTTCGCACCAGCCCGTTGCCGAAGATCGTGTCCCAGTAACGATTGACCAGTACGCGAGCTGTCAGTGGGTTGTTGTCATCGATCAACCACTTGGCCAGCGCGAGCCGATCCGGTGTCGAACCTTCCGGCAGCGGATGAAACGCTGCGGGAACCCCGGGTGTCACTTCTTTGCCGAGATCCATGAAGTTGCCACGTAATTGGATGTTCGTCTTGCGGCGTTTGTCGGCGGCAAGCTCTCGCAGGATCGGTACAGTTGTCGCGGCCTTGAGGTCCGAAAGACTTTTGCGAGTCGCCGCCAATTGATCGCGAGCGGCAGCCAACTCGGGAGCAATTGTCAGATAGAACTTGGTCAGTTCCGCGCGTTGAGCATCGTTGCGTTGCTCGGCCGGCGCGATGAGGATTGCCAAGATCGCCGCCGGTACGCGAGCCGACTCCGCCGCACGCGGATCGTCCGTCAGCGATAGTTTGAATTTGCCGAGCACATGATTTTCAAACGATGACAACTGTTCGAGTGTGATTGTCAGCGTTGAACCTGCGGCAATTTCGACGGGAGCCGATGCCACCAACGTCAGCGAGTGCGGTTGATCAAGCTTGCCGCCGACGGCCCAGCCCTTGTTCGCTTGCGGCGCAAGCACCACTTTCGCTTCGAAGCCGGCTCCTTGTTCGTGATCGGCAAACGCCGTGGCGAATGGCACGCCGCGAACGCCGCTGAGTGCAAACTCCTGCGACGGCTTCGGCGGATCGACGAAATCCTTCGACCAGATCAGCTCATGCTTGTCATTCAGGACGAGGACTCGGAAGTTTCGGATCCGCTCTTCCGTTTGGCCGTCAGTGCGGTTCCACAGCAGGACGCGATCAATGAACTGCTCCGATTTCAGATCGACCTCCCACCAAGGGTTGTCCTCCTGAGCCGTGTGCGACACGGAATTCTTCTGGTAATCGCCGTCGGTGTTGCCGTCATTTGCACGCTTCGCCTCGCCGCCGAAGTCGGTTGTGCTCTGCTTGGCTTCACCTTTGAGTGCGAGATTGTCGTTGCCGTTGAAGACCTGCACCTCAGCCAGATGCAAGAAGCGAGCTTTGCCGGGCAATTCCACTCGCACGAAGCGGCCGTTGAGTCGCGTTCCATTCGGCGGGGTGATCGTGGCCGAGACTTTCGACAACACAAAGTTCCCGCCGCCGAACCCCGCCCCTTTGCCCGGCAGCGAGTCATCCGGCAGCGTGTCGAGTCGCACCGCATTCAGCTTGCCGGCCGCGAGCGGAATTTCAATCGAGTACGTTGCCTTCGCCGCAGCCTTGTCCGCGCGAATGCTTCCGTCGTCAGCCACGCTGAGCGTCACGCCGCCGTCCGACTTGCCGCTCGTTGGCTTGAGCGGCTTCCAGGCCAAAGACCTTGGAAACGCTGCGTCCCATTTCGCGAGCGACTCCAACACGCCAGGGGTCGCCGTCGCCACGTCCTTCTCCAGCCGAGCAACATCCGCCAGCCACGTCTGCTTTTGCTTGAGTTGCTCCGAAGTGAACAGCTCTAATCGAGGCGTTTCATCCCCTCGGTCGGCATCCTCGGTTTGATTCAGAATCGCGAACAGCTTGAAGAACTCTTCCTGCGTGATCGGGTCGTACTTGTGCGTGTGGCACTGAGCACATGCGATCGTCGTTCCCATCCAGGTGGCCATTGTCGTGTTGACGCGGTCCACGATGGCGACGTTGCGGAACTCTTCGTCGTTCGTCCCCCCTTCGTTGTTCGTCAGCGTGTTTCGATGAAAGGCCGTCGCGATGAGTTGGTCTTCAGTCGGGTTCGGCAGTAAGTCCCCCGCGAGTTGCTCGATCGTGAATTGATCGAACGACATGTTTTTGTTGAACGCCTTGATGACCCAATCGCGATAGCCCCAGATCGTCCGGGCCGGATCGTCTGCATACCCGGCCGAGTCCGCATACCGAGCGAGGTCCAACCATTGTCGCGCCCAATGCTCGCCGTAGCTTTCCTTCGCGAGCATCCGATCTACGAACTTTTCGTAGGCCAGCGGATCGGAGTCCTTCGCAAAAGTTTCAATCTCAGCCACCGTTGGAGGCAACCCCGTCAGGTCGAGTGCGACACGACGCCCCAAGGCGTACCGATCCGCTTCCGGCGACGGCTTCAGCCCTTCGCGTTCCAGCCGAGACAGGATGAAATTGTCGATCGGATTTCGGATTTCGGATTTCGAACTTCGGACTTCTGGCACAACGGTCCGGATCGGTTTCTCGTACGACCAATGCTTCGCGAACTTCGCTCCCTGCCGAACCCACGTTCGCAGCAACTCGACTTCGCGAGCATCCAGCGGCTTGCCTTGACCGGCGGGAGGCATTCGCTCGGTTTCGTCCTGCGAGGTAATTCGGCGAATCAACTCACTTTCTTCTGGTTTGCCGACAACGACGGCCGGCTTACCCGATTCAAGTTTGGCGATGACACCCTCGCGGGAGTCAAACCGAAGCCCCGCCTGCCGTTCCTTTTCATCCGGCCCGTGACATTTCCAGCAGCGATTCGACAGGATCGGCCGAATGTCACGGTTGAAGTCGACGGGCGCGTCGGCCGCGCGAAGGCTTGCTCCGATCAGAGCGACTGAAAACGCCAACGCGAACCGTTGCATACTCAGGGAGAACCAGCAGCGCATCGGGAGTCTCCGAAACGACGAATCCAGAAGGCAGGAATCGCTCGCCATTGCGAGCGGTGGGAGCGGAATGATACCCAAGCCCGCTGCCTGCTGCCCACTCTCTTTGTCCTCATGGTCGCGTAAACCAAGGTTTGGTCGTCGAGTCGGACTCGAAGAATGTCAGCAGCAACTGTCCGACGTTACGTTGGCCGGACGGTGACTGATGCGTGCCATCGTTCGAGGTAAAATCGGCTGGCTCGTATGAGAAACCGTCTTGTCGTTTCGTCGAGCCATTGGCCCAGAGGTACGGTCCCCAACTGAGCCACGGAGCTTTGACCTCACCCCGAGCGGGATCGAAGTTGAGCGACTTGTCGCCGTTGATCTGTTGGTCGATCAACCATTTCACGGAGAAGGCCGACTCGAAGGCGTAAGGTTCGGGGTTCAATCCCGTTGTCGCGTACCCGCCGTAGGTACGGCTCGACAGATACACCAGCTTTGCGTTCGGGAACCGAGCGGGAAAAATCTGGACGATGCGAGCCAACTCGGCCTGCAAGGTTTGAGCGTACTTCGGGAAGCCCTGATTCGGTCCTGCGTCGGCTTGCTTGATCCAGATAACTTGGACTTGTTCGCGCGAAACCCTGGCTTGCTGCAACCGTTGATCGACGGTGTCCCAGTACCTCTTGCCGGTCCGGCCATCTTCGGGATCTTGAATCGCGGCGGCGGTCATACCTCCCTGGGCTGCGTTGACGAATTGAACGTGAGGATTCAGGTTCGACGCCTCACGCAGTTCGCGCTGAAAGCCTTCGGACGACTGCGACGTGTTGCTCATGCCGACCGACATCAACACGATCTTTCCATTCGGATCTGGCTGGCCTTGGGAATTCAGCGGCTGCACTTGTTTCGCGAGTTTGAGTCCCGCAGCCTCGTGGTCTTTGGGTCGTTCGTTCTTGCCGCCGCGATAGAAGCCTCCTTCAAAGCCTTGATACTTCGACTCTCCAAGTTCGTTCAGAGGCTTGAGTGACTTCGTATCGGCCGAGACAGGCCGTCCGTCATTCTTGCGAGCCGGCTGATTGCCACCTTGCTGATCGCCGAGCGCGATGCCTCGCAGTACTTTGCTGTCGCGAGAAACGGGGGCGACCATGATGGCGCTCCCTTCCTTGAAGTCTTTCAACCTTTCGGCCAAGTCCTTGCCGGTGCTGTTGAGCACGCGCATGTCGTCGGTCAGCGTAAATTCGCGTTGCTTGCCATCGATCTCGACGGTGACCTTTTTGCCAGGGACGTCCAGCTTCTTGAGCGTGCTGCGGAGAATTTCCTGGGCTGGCAGCAGGCTTGGGCAGAGCAAAGCGAGCAAAAGAATACCTCGCACGAGTGTTCGTTTCATCGCCAAACTCCTGATTCCGGAGAGCAAAAACAACGCCACCGATTTCGGTCGGTGGCGTGTCGAGAGTCAAGGATGCTCGTGAGCAGGGAGATTCCTCTTCATCACACTTTGGCCCACTGGCCGCTCTTCGCACTGGCGAGCACGGCATCGCAGACCTTCTGTGTTTCCAAGGCGTCGCGGAACGTCGGGCCGCACGGAGTTCCCTTCGCCAGCGAGTCGCAGAAGTCGGCGACCTGATGCACAAAGCTGTGCTCGTAGCCGATCTGCAAGCCGGGCACCCACCACTTGCCCATGTAGGGATGGTCGCCGTCGGTGATGTGAATCGAACTCCAGCCGCGCAAATTGCCCGCGTCGCGGTGATCGAACCATTGCAGGCGATGCAGGTCGTGCAAGTCCCACTTGATTGAGGCGTGCTCGCCGTTGATTTCGAACGTGTACAGCGCCTTGTGTCCGCGAGCATACCGCGTCGACTCGAACAGTCCGAGCGAGCCGTTGTTGAAGTGGCACAGGAACGCACAAGCATCGTCGATGCCGACTTTCTCGACCTTGCCCGTTGCGGTGTGCGTTCGTTCCTTGATGAAGGTCTCGGTCATCGCCGTGACGTTGGTGACTCCGCCGTTGAGCCAGATCGCCGTGTCGATGCAGTGCGCCAGCAAGTCGCCCGTTACGCCGCTGCCGGCCGCCGCGACGTCCAATCGCCACAGCCCGTTGCCGCCTTGCGGCAGGTCGGCGGAGATCGTCCAGTCCTGCAAAAAGTTGGCGCGGTAGTGGAAGATGCGGCCGAGCTTTCCCTCGTCGATCAACTGCTTCGCGAAGGTGACGGCCGGGATGCGGCGATAGTTGTACCAAACGGTGTTTGCGACTTTGGCTGCCTCAACCGCTCGGCACATCTCCTCGCCCTCGGCGACGTTCATTGCCAGCGGCTTTTCACAAAGAATCATCTTTCCGTTCGCCGCACAAGCCAGAGCAATCTCCTTGTGCAAATTGTTTGGAACGCAGATGTCGACGGCATCGATGTCTTTCCGCTCGACCAGCTTTCGCCAGTCGGTCTCCGTTGATTGATAGCCCCAAGTGTCGGCGAACTTTTTGATTGCTTCGGCGTTGCGAGCGCACGCCGCCTTCAGCACCGGTTTGTATTCGAGTTCCGGAAAAAAGTTCGCGACACGGTTGTAGCCGTTCGAGTGCGCTCGGCCCATGAAGCCGTAACCGATCATGCCGATGTTGAGTTGTCTTGCCATGAGTTGTGTCTCCTGTGTGAAAATAAGCCATTCGTACCGCTCCCTGACGATCGCGGTACAGCTACGGCGCCTTTGTCGGGGCAGGATTGAAATGGTTGAAGACTTCGCGAGCAACCGTCGCACAGAATCGATTACCAGCATTGTCGGCGACCCACGATTTGTCTTCGTTTTTCGCGGTGAGCACGCAGAGTGCAATCGGGCCGTTCGGTGAAAAAATAATCCCCGCGTCCGTGCGGGCTTCGTTGACCGATCCGGTTTTGTGAGCGACGACCGTGCCCGGCGGCAGGAAACGAGGGAACTTCTCATCGTCGTCACATTTCTTGAGGTGTTCGAGCATTACCCGTGAGGCTTCCGGGCTGACAAGCTTTTCGGAGTACAGTTGCTGCAGCAATTCGACCATTTCGCTGGCAGTCGTCGAGCCGAGGCCGAACTTTACGCTCCGTTCCGGGAAGACCGACGTCTCGCGTTTGAAACTCTTCGAGTGCAGCTTTGTGTTGGGGAAGCCGAGTGTTTCCATTCGTGCGGCGGTTGCGGGGAGGCCGATCTTGTCGATGACCAGGTTCGTCGCGGTGTTGTCGGAGAATACGATCATCAGCCGTACGGCATCGACCAGCGGGAACGTGGCTCCTTCGCTGAAGTGCGCCGTCAGGATGCCGCTGCCGGGAACTTTGTCGGCTTGTGTGAGGGTGATCGGATCGGTGAGCTTCAGCTTGCCGTCGTGAGCCTGCTGATAGACCTCCACCATTACAGGCAGTTTGATGAGGCTGGCGGTCGGCATCGGTTCGTCGGCGCGATGCGTGAACGACTCACCGATTTTGAGGTGCTTCAAAGCGATGGCGACCTCACCTTTGTGAGCCTCAATCAGTGGACGCAGTCGAGCCTCAAGTCGGTCGTCGGCGAGCGACAGCGATTGCGAAACGAGCAGAGCGATGACCAACGCCAGAAACACTCGCATGACCGGCCTCCACGGTTTGTCTCGGAAGAACTGGATTCTTCGGAGCAGCGAAACAAATGGATTGGCCGAGAGCAAGCCTACGGCCGTCCGCGGCGTCTCGGAGCAAGTGTTTCATATCCGGCGGGTTGAATGCCGGTGGGGCTGGTCGGGCCCAGGGGACCTCGTAGACTCTTCGCCAGTGCCTGTTCGGCGAGTCCGCGCAGCCAGCGGTCATGAGGGCTCATCCGCACGCACCAGTTGAGATGTTCCGAGGCCTCGTTAAATCTTTCTCGGGACAGCAAGAAGGCTCCCAGCATCTTGCGAGCGGCGAAGGAAGTGCGATCCAGCTGAAATGCGTGGCGCAGGCATGCCTCGGCATTTTCGGGGTCTTGCAGGCGATTGTAAATCGCGGCGGCGGCGATCAATTGGTCGATCGGCTGATCGCATTCTGGGTTCGTGAGTTCTTGCTTCAATGCCTCGGCGTACGCGCGTGCGATGAGGGGGTAGTCTGGCAACGGCTGTTGGTCGTTGAAGTAGCGTGCCTCCAATCGCCGCAACGCGCCGAGGTCTGGCTGCAAGTGGTCGAGAATGACATCAGCCTGCACGTTGCCGACCAGCAACGCAAGAATTTGTTCTTGCGAGGACTGGTCTTGATGAAACGCCGTTTTCCAAGAGTTGAGAGCCTCGTCGATCTGCCCATCGAGCCATTGTTGGCGACCGACCGCAAACTGCACCGAAGCCGACTGGGGGCGAACCAACAAGGCTTGTCGCAACAGGGCGGTGCCATGTCGTGCATCAAGATCGTTGAGAAATCTCAACTCCGCCAATTGGATGTAGGCCTGGCCTTGCAACGGGCAGAGCTGCACCGCCTTCTTGGCATGCCCAGCGGCTGCGACGAGGTACTTCAAATTCGTGCCGACGGCCCGTTCCAGCCACTCATGCATTTCTTCCTTCGACTCGAATTGCGCCGCCAGCGCCGCATCACGGATTTGGGACAACGACATCGGGTCGTCGCTGTGCTGCTGTAAGTGATCGAACGCTACCAGGTAGGACGAAGCCAATCGCAATTGCGCTCGTGCCTGAAATGGGTTGAGTTTCACGGTGGATCTCAAGGCGGACAGAAGTTGCTTGAATTGCCTGATCCTCGCAGCCTCGAGTTCCTCAGTTTCGTCCGCATCCGTCGTGGCGACTTGCGTTGGACTCTTCTGCGGCATGGCGTGTCGCAGATAGTCGAACCAATACGGCTCACTTTTCGCGAGTTGTTCCAATTGCGGAAACGCCCAGGTCGAACAACTCACCGCGATCGCTGCGGTGGCCAGTCCAAGCCAGCGCGGGATCGGCATTGCTGAAAGCATCGCTTCCGTTGCAGGGGAATCGCCGGTACCGCTTGCGGACAATTGGTCCAGACGTCGAGCGCACGCGGCCAACAGCAAAGCGATGACCATCAAACCGGGGATGTACCACGAGAAGTCCACGCCGGCATGCACGACGTTCGCCGCCAAACTGGCCGAGACCGCCGCTGAGAGCACTCGAATTCGAACATCCGCCCGAGAGTTCAGCGCTCGCACGCACCAGGTCGCACAGCATGCCACACCCAGCAGCGCGAGCCCCAGTCCGACTAATCCACTCTCCGAGGCAACTTGCAAGTACGAATTCTCGGCGTGCGTGAATTCGATGTCGACAAACGGGGGCGCGTAGTACATCGGACAAGCTTCCGCATGACTCCCCAAGCCGGTGCCGAATAATGGGAAGTCACGCAGGATGTTCCAGTTCGCTTCCCAAACGGCCAGCCGTTCATCGGACTCCCAATTGTCCAGCCGATCTGAAACTTTGTCGTAACCGAACATCAGAAACAGACAGCCCGCGACCAATGACATGCCCAGCAGCACACTCACGACGCGGCCTGACATCCGCCGGGCGCGAAAGAGAAGGCCGAGCATCACGACCAACGAGACGCTCAACGCGACTGTCCCGCCACGCGACAGCGAAAACAACACGGCGAAGACCAACACCCCCAGCAACAGCAAGAGTCCACCCAGCAATGCGTCAGAGTTGTTGCGAGCCGAGCGGCGTCCAAAGCTACTGGCCGTGACCGAACGACCTTCGAGCGTTTTCAACACCCACCATAAGAGCGGAGCACATCCCATCGCCAAGAACTGCGCGAAGTGATTGCGATTCGTGAATGCGCCTTTCAAACGAAGTTCGGAGGTGGTCATCGGGTAGTCGTAAAACCAAAAGAATTTTCCATTGCTGGTCAGCCATTGCATGACACCGAAAAGAGCCATCAATCCGGCGGACGCGGCGATCCATTTCAGCAAGCGTTCGATGTCACTGACTCGGCGCAGCCGCTGAGTCGCGACGAAGAACAACGCGATGTAACTCAGTCCGATGATCATCGCCTGTCGCGTCTCGCCGACGTTCAGTGACAGCGTTTGCCAGGTTCCCAAAGTACCTGCCGCGTCCGCATCGCCAGACCACAGCGGCAGCAGTGTGCCGTGCTGCGGAGATAAGAAGTTCAGCAATGCCGGGGGCAAGGGAGTGATTTGAAATAGTCCGACTCCGATGACCGCCAGCAGCAACGGCTCAACCCAAGTGACTGTCCACGACGGTCGGCCACTGAACAGCAAACTGGCAGACCACGCTAGCACCGCGATGGCGGCACTCGCGGCCAACACAGACTGCCCCAGCGCGATGCGGCCCCCCAACAGGCAGGGGACGACGAAGACACACGCCGCCAACGCCGCATCGATGATCCTGTGACAACACCGCTGCAGCCTTGGGTCGTCTCTATCCTCGTGCGACAGATGGGACGCAGAGTTCGTTTGCGTCTTGGTAGTCCCATTCGCCGCATGCATGATTCACCTCTGGCATCGAAAGATTGCAATTCACGGTCACGCCGCTCGCCGAACCGATTCCGACTCGTCGGCGATGGACTCTTCGGCTTCGTGTTCTGGTTTCGACTCGGCGGCGGCATTGGCTTCATCGTGGCCGTAGCCGTAGCCGTACCCATAGCCGTACCCATAGCCGTAGCCGTATCCGTAGTAATCTCCCGATGAACCGCTGGAGAGATGGTTGACCACGACACCCATCAGGTTGACTTCCACGGCCGCGAAGGCTTCCGCCGCGCGGATCACCATGCGGCGGCGATTTTTGTCGGGGCGAACCACCAGCACCGCGCCATCGACCATGCGGCTAATGATGATTGGGTCCGCGACCGCGAGCACTGGTGGTGCGTCGATCAGGATCTGGTCGTAGCTGGTCTCTGCCCACGCGAGTAGTTCGGAGAAGCGTTCACTGGTCAGTAACTCGGCCGGGTTACTGGGTCGCGAACCGGACGGGATGACGTCCAGTCCCGGAGTGATTTGAGCAAACAGATTGTCGGCGACACTGGCCGCGATCGGCCGTTCGTCGCGCAGGACTTGCGAGAGCCCCTGTTGACCTTTCAGACACAATAGAGCGGTCAAACCGGGACGTCGCATGTCGGCGTCGATCAGCAATGTCCGTTTGCCGGATTGTGCGAACGCGATCGCGAGATTCGACATGACCGTCGTCTTGCCGTCGCCCGGTTCGGTGCTCGTGACCACGATTCGCTGAGCTTGCCGATCGGAGAACGAGATCGCCGTGCGCAGCGTCCGGAACGCTTCGGTTTCGACGCCGTTGGGCTTCGCATGGCATTGGATCGCGTCCGCTCCAGTTCCGCCAGTCGGTTCCATCGCACGCACCATCGCCAGCACCGGCACGCCAAGTTGCATTCGCAGTTCATCTGGTGAACGAAACCGGTCGTCCAGCAAATCGAGCAGGTAGATCAATCCCAATCCGCCGCCAAGTCCGAACACAAAGCAAACGGCGATGACTAGCACCAATCGCGGAGATGATGGCAACTTGGCCGCCTTGGGCAGCTTGTTTAGATCGACTTTGATCCCTTCGTCCTTGACGAGTTCGTGATGTTCAATCAGTTTGAGCAGCGAGTCGTCATTCGCCTGCAATCGCTTGCATTCCATGTCGATGATGCTGAGCTTGGCCATCAGGGTGTTGTGCTTGACGGCTGCGACCTTTTCGAGATCGAACTGCTGTTGCAGCGATTGCTGACGCGACATCGCGAGTTGGTAACGCTGGCGAGCCATCCCCAGCAGTTGCGGTCCCAGATCGGAGGAATTGCTTGCCAAGTTTTGTTTGCCACGCTCAAAGTAGCCGTTAATGAGGGCCTCTTGGCTGCGAATGCGTTGAGCCATCTCCAATAACTCGGAGTTGTTGTCTCCGAGAACTAGCCGCTTCTCGCTCCACTCATCGCGGAGTTTCTGCAAATCTTCGTTCAATCGAGCGACTGCCCAGGCGTCTTGCTCGCCAAGCCCCATCTGCTTGGCGAGGATCGACGCGCCTAGGGATTCGACCGCCTGAAACAGCAATTGCTCCAAGTCCTGGCCGGTTCGCGCGGCTTGCTCGACCGTTTGCAAGAAGGACCTGGCATCCAATGTTGCGCGTTGCGCCTCCATCAACGACTTGTTCAATTCGATCAGTCGCAAGCTCAACAGACTGGTGCTCTTGCCCTCCGGATCTAAGACGTTGCCGGATTGAGATTGCAGATCCAGGTATTCCTGATTCTTCTCGGCGAGCTTGCGGCTCGTCTCCTCCTTTTCTTCGGTCAGCCGTTGCAGCGCTTCGAGCGTTTGATTGCCGTAACTTCGATTGATGTTGTTGATGTACTCGGTGACGATCCGTTGAACGATGAAGGCCGCCACTTTGGGGCTTCGTGAGCGGTAGCGAACGTCAATCAGCGTCGTTCCTCGTTCGTTGGTGACGGTGACATTGTTCTTCAAAGCGGTCGGCCAGACTTCGGGAGCGATCCCCTCAAAATCAATGCAGTACTCTTTGGGCAAGTCTTCGAGCGCCGCGCTGAGCACTCGATCGCCCGACATGATGCGTTGGTAAGTGGCCATCATCTGAAAGACAGCGTTGCTGGATTGGCCGGAGAGCTGCTCGGATGTCAGCGAGTTGTGGTCTCGTTCGCTTTGCACGATTCGAACTTGGGCATGTGCGTCGTAGAGTCGCGTTGCGGTAAGGTAGTAGGCGGTGCCCAACGCCGCGCTGATCAGCAGAACGGACAGCAATGTGCCGCGGCGCACACGCACGGCATGCAAGAATCGAATCATCCCCGCGACCATGTTGGCCGTGTTCAGCACCGGGGCCGTGGCGGGTGGCTGGAGGTCGGGAATCATGAGTACGAACTTTCGGCGGGTGCTATAGGAGTGGCGTTAATGAGGTGCCGATCGCGAACCGGATGAGGTGGATCGTGTCGATCAACACAGTCCCGGGAGTCTGCTCGATCGAGATCTGGTCGCCGGGTTTGAGAGCGAGGTTGTCGGCCGGATTTCGCTTGGCCTTGCGGATGTTCGCCAAAATGTTGATCGGTTGCGGTTGGCCATCCACTTTGCGAATGATGAAGACCTTGTTCGCTCCTTGGTTCGATACTCCGCCCGCCTCGTTGATCGCGCTGAGCAAGTTGATGCCGGTTCCCATCGGGTACTTGATCGAACCGGGCTTGTGAACCAGGCCACCCACGTGAATCGGCTCAGGGTCGCGGCGTTCGACCATGACGATCGCGCCATCCTGCAGTTGGTACGAATGTTCGCTGGCTCCTTGCTTCGTCGCCGAAACGAGATCGACTCGATAGTTTGAAACCTCGGACTTCGAGGCAGTCGGAGGACTGGTCGAATGTCCCGAGAGATCGATTGTTCCAAGGCCCAAGTTACTCGCGATGTGATCCGGAGAGCGTGTTGTCGAACCGGGAGGATTCCGCACTTCGATCACCGTTCCGGCGTCGTCCGCCAACGTGCCGGCAGCCATCAGTGCGGCGAAGAGATTGGAACATCCGCGAGGGAGGTTGTATGGCCCTTGCCGCTGGACCGCACCGACAACCATGACTTGATTCGTGGCCTTCTTACTCATCTTCACCGTGACTTGTGGAGCACGATAGATGCCGCGTTCGATGCAGGCGGTCGCGATCACCGATCCGGCGGTCTGCAGATCCAAGCCTTGGACCGATACCTCGCCGACACTAATGATCGAAACTGTTCCGGCCTTGTTGACGCGAGGTTGCATCACCGGTGGATTGTCCTTGGGATTCAAGCCGACCAGGATGTGCAATTCGAGGACATCATCGATATCGATAAGATCCTCGTTGTACGCGACCGTTGCCAACTTTGAGAGTTCCAGCGTCTTCGCATTTTCGATGTGCGGAGCCTGCAAATTGGCGGGCAATTCAGCGGCACGATAGACATCCCGTGACGCACAACCGATTAAGCCCACGCTCATCATCGACGCCAGAAAAACGACGCTTCGCTGCCAAGGCTGCGGACGGAAACGGTCAGACAAAGCCGACGGATCGCGACCATTCGAGGTCATCGAAAGGGCCTTTCCGGGAAGGGCACACGAGGTGGGCAATTGAGGGGATGGGACGGTGGGTTTGCCGCAGACGGGCAATCTTGGATTTCGAAGGGGCGCGGACAGTACGACGGCTCCGCGAAATGGGTCAAGACGGGTTTAAAGTCGGCAAGTCAGAGGAACGAGATCATCACTGGGTCGGCAAAGAACCGCCCTTGGTGAGTGATCCGAATCCCATCGCCGAAGTCTTCGATCCGTCCGGCGGCGACCTCGCGAGTGATCGTTTCTTTCGCGAGGTCATCGAGATCAAAACCGGTCAGCGTGCGGAATTCCTCGCGGCGAATTCCGTCGACCTGTCGCAGGCCGAGCACGATCGCTTCGCGAGCACGATGCTCTGGCGTCAGTTCTTCGCTCATGGCGATGCCGCTTTGCCCGCCAAGCACTCGCTTGATCCACGTCGTCGTGCTGCGGTGATTCGATTCGCGCCGGCCATCGATGTACCGAGCCGCTCCCGGACCGAAGCCGAAATAGGGGAGCGCTCGCCAATACGTCTGATTGTGCCGGCAGCGGAAGCCGGGCCGAGCGAAGTTGCTGATCTCGTATTGCTCGAAGCCGGCAGCGGCAAGGTCGTCCATCGCCGCGGCATACATGTCCCGTTCGAGTTCGTTCGAGAGTTGTTCGATCGCTCCCTTCTCACGTCGCGACCAGAAAGACGTTCCCTTCTCGAAAGTGAGTCCGTACGTCGAAAGATGCGTCGGCCTCAGTTCGATCGCACGGCGCAACGTTTCGCGCCAGTGATCCAGCGTCTGATCGGGCAACGCGAAGATCAGATCGAGCGAGACGTTTTCGAATCGTTCTCGCAGCCGAGCGACCGCGTCGAGGATCTCGGCCTCCCGATGATCTCGTTCCAGAAATTTGAGCAAACCCTCGTCGAACGACTGCACTCCCAGACTCACGCGATTGATGCCCGCGTCGGCCATCAATCGCAGCTTCTCATCGGTCAGCCCGGCGGGGTTCGCCTCGACCGAGAACTCGTAACCCGGTGCGAGCCGAAACCATTCGCGAGCCAATTCGAGTAGCCTCGCCAAATGGTCGGGCGCGAGATGCGTCGGAGTCCCGCCGCCAAAAAAGAGCGTGTCCACTTCACGAGGTCGTTCGAGCGACCGCAGTTCGGTTTCCAGTGCTTGCAAATAGTCTCCCGCCAGATCGTCGCGACCAGCCAGCAACGTGAAGTCGCAGTAGCCGCAGCGATGAGCGCAGAATGGCACATGCAAGTAGGCGGCTCGTGGCGGGGCGAAAACAGGCGAGGTCATGGCGAGAACTTTGACCCTCGACACTTTGGATTGCAAAGGGTTGGAATGACAGCCAACAGCTTTCGGCCATCCCGCATCAGCCGATACCATGTCCGCTATGAGAAACATCCTCCTGGCCTTTATGGCGTTGACGTCGCTGCCGTCGTTCGCGGCGGAGCGCCCTTCGTTCAACCGCGACATCCGACCGATCCTGGCGGACGCCTGCTTCCAATGTCACGGGGCAGACGAGAAGCAACGCAAAGCCGGCTTGCGGCTGGATGTCCAAGAGATCGCATTCAAGCCGGCTGAGTCCGGAGCGACTGCGATCGTGCCTGGCAGGCCGGACGCGAGCGAGTTGCTGAAACGATTGCTGTCGGGCGACGACAGTGTTCGGATGCCTCCGACGGCCTCCGGCAAGACGATCGCGCCGCAGCAGATCGAAACGCTCAAACGCTGGATCGCCGACGGTGCCGAGTACCAAGGCCATTGGGCGTTCATTCCGCCCACACGTCCTGTGGTCCCAGTCCGGCCGATGGCCGATGGCCCAAAGCCGATGGCTGTTATCCCACACCCGATCGACCAGTTCATTCTCGCTCGTCTCGATCAAGCGAAACTGAAACCGTCACCGGAAGCAGACAAGATAACGCTCATTCGCCGAGTCACTCTTGACCTCACCGGCCTGCCGCCGACGCCGATCGAAGTCGATGCGTTCCTCGGCGATCAATCGGACAACGCTTACGAAAAGGTCGTCGATCGGCTGCTCAAGTCGCCGCGTTATGGCGAGCAAATGGCGCGGCCGTGGCTCGACATGGCGCGGTACGCCGACAGCAACGGCTTTCAGGTGGATAGCAGCCGCTTTCAATGGCCGTGGCGCGATTGGGTCATCAATGCCTTCAATCAAAACATGCCGTTCGATCAATTTTCGATCGAGCAACTCGCCGGCGATCTGTTGCCGAATCCGACTCGGTCGCAGATCGTCGCAACGGGATTCAATCGCAATCACCGGCTCAACGGCGAAGGGGGATTGATCGCTGAAGAATGGCGCGTCGAAACCGTGATCGACCGGGTCGAGACAACCGGCATGACTTGGCTGGGGCTGACCTTCAACTGCTGCCGCTGTCACGATCACAAGTACGATCCGATCAGCCAGCGCGACTTCTATGCGATGTTCGCGTTCTTCAATAACGTCACCGAGAGCGGCACGCTGCAAGGGGAGTCGAAGAACACCGAGCCAACCATCTCGGCCCCGACCGCCGAGCAAGAGTCTGAAATGAAGAAGCTCGACGAGTTGATCGTCGCGGCCAATGCACGAGTCGCGGAGGAAGCCAAACGACTCCCCGAATTGATCGCCGCGTGGGAACCGGGGTTCCGCGAGAAGTTGCGAGCCGACAAATCGGTCGCCGTCTGGTCCTCTTTGCAACCGAGTGAAGTGAAGTCGACGGGCGGAGCGACGCTGACAAAGCAATCCGACGGAACGTATCTCGCTTCCGGAGCGAATCCGCCTCACGACATTTACACCATCACCGCGCCGATCGATGCGGGGCAGTTCAGCGGCCTGTTGCTCGACACGCTGCCGGATGATTCGCTACCGATGAAATCGCTGGGCCGCTTCCCGAATGGCAACTTCGTGCTGTCGCGAGTCGAAGCGGAGATCACGTCACCGGAATTGGCCTCGTCGCTGGTCGCGAAGTTCGTCCGCGCCGAAGCAACGTACTCGCAAAAGGGCTGGGAGATCGGCCTCGTGCTCGACGATGCCCCGTCCAACGGTTGGGCGATCGATGGCCCGACGCGGCGCGATCCGACGTCGGCGATGTTCTTGCTTGAATCGCCGTTGACCGTGCCAGCGAATGCCACGCTGACCGTGAGGCTCAAGCATGAGGCGTTGAATCAACACAATATCGGCCGCTTTCGCGTGTCGATGACCTCGCTGCCGCCAGGCACCGTGAAACTCGACGGCGCGAAGTTCCCGGAGTCGCTGAAGACAATCCTCGAACTCGCCGCCGACAAACGATCGGACGCGCAGAAAGCTGAGTTAGAGAAATTCTTCCGAGCCAACGTCGACAGCCCACTCAAACAAGCAGAGGTCACCGTCGCGTCCGCCCAGAAGTCACGAGACGCACTCCTCGCGAAGACCCCCAACGTCATGATCATGAAGGAAGGCCCACCGCGCGACGCGTTCATTCTGATTCGCGGCGAGTACGACAAACGGGGAGAGAAAGTGCCCGCGGCATTACCCGCTGCGCTCATCGACGACAACGTGATCAGCCGCAGGGCACTAGCCCCGGTTCAAAACGAACCAGCCGGGGCAAGTGCTCCCCGGCTGAAGAGCCGTCTCGATCTCGCCAAGTGGATTGTTTCACGCGACAACCCCTTGACCGCTCGCGTGTGGGTCAATCGTGCGTGGGAACGCTTTTTCGGCACCGGGCTAGTGAGGACAACCGAAAACCTCGGCTCGCAAGCCGAGTATCCCTCGCATCCGGAGTTGCTCGACTGGCTCGCCGTCGAGTTCATGACCGACTGGGACATGAAACGCCTGCAAAAGTTGATCGTCATGAGTGCGACGTATCGGCAAAGTAGTCGAGAGTTGCGAGTCGAAAGTCGAGAGCAAGGGATGCAGAACTCTCACCTCTCACCTCTCACCTCTCGACTTGCCGATCCCGATAACCGCCTGCTCTCTCGCGGTCCGCGGGTGCGACTCTCGGCCGAAGCACTCCGCGATCAAGCGCTCTTCGCCAGCGGATTGCTCGTCGAAAAGCTCGGCGGACCGAGCGTTCGGCCTTACATGCCAGACGGCGTGTGGGATGAGACATCTCGCTACGGCGACTTGCGAGGCTACAAGCACGATACGGGCGACGGTCTGTATCGCCGCACGCTCTACACGATCTGGAAACGGACCGCCGCGCCGCCGACGATGTTGCTCTTCGATGCTCCCAGCCGGGAAATCTGCACGGTCAAACGCTCACGCACCAACACTCCGCTGCAAGCGCTGACGCTCCTCAACGAGATCACCTACGTTGAAGCGGCTCGCAAACTGGCCGAACGCATGTTGCTCGAAGGAGGCAAGTCACCTGCGGAGCGAATCACTTTCGGCTTCCGTTGGGCAACGTCTCGCAGACTGACGGATGATGAACTTGCCGTGCTCGTTGAAGGACTCAACGAAGACATCGCTCGACTGAAACAACAACCGGATACGGTCCAGCAAGTGGTCGCCACCGGCGAGAGCAAGCCGAACGCTTCGCTCGACCCGGCCGAGTTGGCGGCGTACACGTTGACGGCGAATGTGCTGTTGAATTTGGATGAAGTGGTGACACGGGAGTGATTGAAAACAGATTCAACGCAAACACGCGGAGCCGCAACGGAGGACAGCGAAGTCCTGTCGTTTTGTCTGTACGGCTGTGCGTTGAAATTGTCCCTTTGCCTTTGCAACTCAAGGAACTTGAGATGACGAAAAATCGCGCAAACAAAAGTCAGTGGTTGGCGATGCTGTGGCTTCTGCTTGCCTCCGCGTTCGGCTCGCCAGCAATAGCGGCCGACGGTTGGATCGCATCCGCTCGCAACGGGAATTGGTCGGATAGAGCAACGTGGGTTGATGGGCAAGTACCGGTGACAGGTGCTCGTGTGCATGTGAAACCGGGTCATGTGGTGGTTTATGACGTGAAGTCAGAGGCGGCGTTGCGAGCGTTGTATGTTGCGGGGACGTTGACGTTCGCGGCGGATCGGGACACTCGGCTGGATGTGGGCGTTCTGAAAATCGAAGCCGGTGATGAACCAACCGAAGCAGGTTTCGATTGTGACGCCCACATTGAAGGCTTGCCGGCCGGAGCCTTACGTCCGGCACTGTTGGTCGGCACGCCGGAGAAGCCGATCGAGGCGAACCGCACGGCGCTGATTCGACTCGTGCCGTTTGAGGGGCAGGACAAGCAGTCCTGTCCGGCGATTGTCTGCTGCGGTGGCCGAATGGAGTTTCATGGTACGACGCTCAACCGGACGTGGGTGAAACTCGGCGCGACGGCGAAAAAAACGGATTCGAGAGTTGTTCTGAATGACGCTGTTACCGGCTGGCGAGTCGGCGATCGAGTGATCGTCACAGCGACACATCTTGGCCGAGACAACGGCGGCGGGACGGACTTGCTCGAAACGGAAGAGCGGACGATTACGGCGATCAGCGATGACGGGAAGTCGCTCACGCTGGATGAACCGCTCGCGCGCGAGCACATCGGCGAAGGAGAGTTTCGGGGCGAAGTCGCGAACCTCAGCCGCAATGTGATCGTGGAGTCGGCAAAGCCCGACGGAATCCGCGGACACACAATGTATCACCGTGGTTCGGCCGGTTCGATCAGCTACGCCGAGTTTCGGCATCTCGGCAAGCAGGATGTCTTGGGGCGGTACTCGCTGCACTTTCATTTGGTCGGCAACACGATGCGTGGCAGCTCGGTGATCGGGGCGTCGATTCATCACAGTCACAACCGCTGGCTGACGATTCACGGGACGAATTATCTCGTCGTGCGAGACTGCGTCGGCTATCGCAGCATCGGGCACGGGTACTTTTTGGAGGACGGGACCGAAGTCCACAACATTCTCGACCGCAACCTCGCGGTGCAGGCGATGGACGGCAAGAAGCTGCCGAAACAGGTGCTGCCGTTCGATCAAAACGACGGGGCCGGGTTCTGGTGGGCGAACAGCCTCAACACGTTCACGCGGAATGTGTCGTGCGAGAACAATCGCTACGGCTTCCGTTTCGAGGCGACCGAGACAAGCGCTCTCAAGCTGACGCTGCCGGTGCAAGACGCCAGCGGTGAAACGAAACCGACCGACATCCGCACGCTGCCATTCGTGCGGTTCGAGGACAACGAGGCTCACTGCGACGGCCTGTACGGCATCAATCTCGGCGAGGGAGTCAACCGCGTCGGCCCCGACGAAAAACATCCGTTCGTGCTGCGAAACACCAAAATTTGGGAGATTCATTACGCCTTCCGAGTCCAGTCACCGTGCGTGCTCAATGAGAACATGCAGATTTACAACTCGATCTACGGCATCTATCACCCGAACTTCGATCGGCACGTCTATCGCAACCTGTCGATCACGCAGTCGCCAAAACACGGCGATGCCGAGCCGTTCAATCGCGGCCACGATGACGACAGCATTCAATACGGCTCACTGACGGTGGACGGCCTGACCTTCTCCGGACACCGCAACAGTTCGATGCCGCTGATCCAGATCACCGATCACAACCCCACCGGTTTGGGCGAGACGCACTTCCGCAACGTGCAGTTCCTCAACCGCAACGACAACAACCGCCGAGCCTTGATCAACCTCGGTGGCGGCCCGCGCCCCACTCCGAAAACGCCGACGAGCGTTCCCGTCATCCTGCACGACTGGTACGGCTCCGGCCGCCACGCCCGCGTCGTCAGCGCGAAGTCCAGAGAAGTTCGTGCAGAAGGCAACGCCTACAAATCCGACGCCCCGCTGACCGGCGACGAATCGCGAGTCCTCGAAGTCCGCGATGTCTCGTTCCCGCAACTCCTCAACCCGCACGACGACCTGCCGCCCAGCACCATCATCACGTCCGTCACTCGCACGACCAACGGCTGGCTCGTGCGCGGTTGGGCGTCCGACAACGGCGAAATCAAACAAGTCACGGTCAACGGCACAGCCGCTCGCGCAGTGCGAGACAACTTCGCGGAATGGGAGGCGACGATTGCTAGCGGAGATCTGAAGACGATCACTGCATCAGCGGTAGATGCAACTAACAATATGGAAAAGGTTCCACACGTGGCGTTAGCGCAATAGTCGAAGTGGAACGATCGTTAGGCGATGCGACCAAGAGGCGTAAGACCTCCTGTGCAGTCCTGTGATGAGTGTGGCGGCGATTACTTCACCGCTTCATCTCAGATGGTCAAGCTATGTCCAGAATGTGCTCACTACCTCTACGGCTACTCGTTGTGTGAGCATGAATTCGTAAACCAGAAGTGTGCAAAGTGCGGTTGGAGTGGAACGCGCTCGAAGTACATTCTGAAGCTGATTGAAATTGCGAGAGAACAGGAGAAGGCTTGATGATGCCACAATTCGATTTTCTGAATCGCCGCATTTACTTGCAGCATTCGACAACCGTCGGTGCGGCTGCATTCACTGCGTTGATCGGTAGCCAACAACTCGGTTTGCCTGCGGAGGTCGTTAAAGCTCGCACCGCGTTGCCCGGCTTTCCGAATTTTGCTCCGAAGGCGAAACGGATTATTTATCTCTTTCAATCTGGCGCGCCTTCGCAGATGGACCTGTTCGATCCGAAGCCGGAGTTGGAGAAGCGGCGCGGGGAGGACTTGCCGGATTCGATTCGGCGGGGGCAGCGTCTCCGCCAACCGCTGCGTCTGTTCCTCCGCCGAGGTGGCCAAAAACCCCTACGCCATCGCCCGCAAGAATTGCTCCAGATCCACCATCGTGACATTCAAGTCCGGCCCCCGCTCTCCGAACGCCCGCCGCGAAAAGGTTTTCCCCTAATGACCGCGCCGATCGCACCAATTCCTCTCGCTTTGTCTCAACCGACATCTCCACTCCCTCCTTGGAGTTGAAGAATCCGCGGAACTCCATTTCCCCGACAGGAGATTACTCAACTCACAATGATTGGGGAATTGCTGCTTCGCATCCTATACGAGGTTCCACTTTCGTGCGGTCTACCGCAGCATTACAACTCCCGCCGTTCGGCGTGGCGGTTTTGAGCAATGCAAGCTTCTCGAGTGCGGTTCGTCGTGCGCCACGTTCCGTCTTCTTTCCGTCTTCTTTCCGTCTTCTTTCTATTCCATTTGGGACGCACGTCCTAACCCAACGAAGAGGTGCAAAGATGTTGAAGACCAATTTCTGGATGCAGTGGGCACGTAAGTCTGGCTCAGCACGGCGGCGGAGGAATCGACTGTATCCGATTGCGTCGCACCTTGAGCGATTTGAATCTCGTCTGTGTTTGTCCCTCAGTTCTCTCTTCGACGTTGCGACAGGAACGCTGACCTTCGCCAGCAACGGCGCTGACCCAATGGGAGTGGCGACGAGTCCCAGCGGAAACGTGACTCTGAATGGCACGGAAGTGTCGATCAATGGCGGTCCGTTGGCGGCCAGTTCCGTCGTGCACCTCGTCATCGCCGGTGGATCGGGAAACAACGTCATCGACCTGCGCGGCGTGGATGGCACAACGTTTCCCGCGCTGCTGGACGTCTCCGTCGATGGTGGTGCCGGGAACGACATCATCAATGGCAGCGGGATCGGCGACCATCTCAGTGGCGGTGCCGGCAGAGACATCCTTAATGGCGGCCAAGGTGACGATACCTGCGCGGGTGGGATTGGCAACGATGTCCTGACGGGTGGCGCCGGTAACGACAGCCTCGATGGCGAAGGAGGCAATGACTCGATTGCTGGGGGCGAGGGCAATGACCGCATGGATGGCGGCGGCGGCAACGACACCGCGGATGGCGGCGCAGGGAACGACACCGCAGCGGGTGGCGCGGGGAATGACTCGCTCGTCGGCGGCGCGGACGACGATTCGCTGGATGGCGGAGATGGAAATGACAGGTTTCAAGGCGGTGCCGGATCCGATCAAATCACAGGCGGCGCGGGCAACGATGTGGCAGATGGCGGAGACGGCAGCGATACAGTCTCTGGTGGAATTGGCAACGACACGCTCAAAGGCGGGACTACAGATGACTCCAATGATTCGCTGAGTGGCGGTGATGGGAATGACTACCTCGATGCCGGTGGCGGGAATGATTCGATCGATGGCGGCAACGGCAATGACATGCAAATCGGCGGAACCGGAAATGATTCGATGGTTGGCGGCGCGGGAGTCGACACGCTGAATGGCGGCGACGGGAACGACTCCGCCGAAGGAGGTGCTGACAAGGATTCGCTGATCGGCGGGGCTGGCGACGATAGCCTGGCCGGGGGGGACGGCAACGATGTCGCGGATGGCGGGGCCGGTGCCGACACAATCATCGGAGACGGCGGGAACGACAGCCTCTCAGGAGGAGCCGATGCGTCGAATGATTCGCTGGTGGGCGGCGACGGGAATGACAAGCTCGACGCCGGTGCGGGCAACGATTCGCTCGACGGTGGTTCGGGCAACGATACTGTGATGGGCGGACTCGGCAATGACTCAATGCTCGGAGGCGCCGGTCACGACAAGTTGATGGGCGGTGATGGGAATGACACTGCGGATGGCGGCGGCGACAGCGATTCGATCCTCGGCGAAGGAGGCAGCGATATTGTCGCGGGCGGCGACGGAAACGATACCGTCGATGGCGGGGCCGGCGTCGATCTGTTGTTGGAGAGTTTGGATACGAATGCCGTGCTCACGACGACGCAGTTGAGCGGCCTCGGCAACGACGCCCTGCTCAACGTAGAGAACGCTCGGCTGATCGGCGGAGCGAGCGCCAATCGCTTCGACGCCTCCGGTTTCACCGGTTCAGTCACGTTGATCGGCAACGCGGGCAACGACACGCTGATCGGCGGCAGTGCCAACGACCTGCTGCAAGGGGGCGACGGGAACGACTCGGTCCAGGGTGGTCTGGGTACGGACAGCGTCAGTGGCGGCGACGGCAATGACAACGTCGATGGCGGCGCGGGAGCGGATACCGTGGCCGGCGACGGTGGCGATGACAACCTCCTCGGCGGCGCCGACTCGTCGAATGACACGCTTTCCGGTGGGGATGGCAATGACCGCCTGGAAGCTGGTGCCGGCGACGATTCGCTGGACGGCGGCCTCGGTGACGACAACATCTCCGGCGGGTTGGGTGATGATACGGTCGATGGCGGAGCCGGGAACGACAGCGTGGCCGGCGATGCCGGGAACGACTCGATGTCCGGCGGCGACGGCAGCGACACGCTCAGCGGTGGCGACGGGAACGATGCCGCGAACGGCGGCGATGGGACGGACTCCATCGACGGCGGCCTCGGTGACGACAACATCTCCGGCGGGTTGGGTGATG